>Ga0214543_1012091_pt1 | contig 11703 bp, 6 predicted proteins | sample CNSS2metaG_FD_160094 | JGI IMG/M metagenome (GOLD analysis project Ga0214543, IMG submission 160094) | Root nodule microbial communities from cowpea collected in UCLA plant growth center, Los Angeles, California, USA - CNSS2 | ecosystem: Host-associated > Plants > Roots > Nodule | place: USA...
TATAGCCAAGAGAAACCATGAACCAGAATAGAAGAGCTTGCTCCACCCATGAGTAAATATTTCGTAGTAGCCTCATTAGACCGTACATCTTTCTTGGTATATCCAGATAGTAGATAGGAACATAAAATGAAACATTCTAGAGCTACAAAGATAGTTATTAAATTGTCAGCGCCGCATAAAAACATTCCTCCTAGAGTAGTTGTTAATATGAATAAGAGAAACTCTGTTATAGCCATTTCTGTACATTCAATGTACTCTACGGATAGAGGAATACATAGAGTTGAACATAGTGAAATAAGAAATTGAAATGTTTCGTTGAAATTGTTCGTTTGGAAATTTCCCGAAAAGGCAATCATAGGTTATTCTCTCCATCGGAACAATAGGGCCGTTATGCTTATTACTAAACTTGTTGAAGAGATAAAATAGAACCAAGATATATCTTTTTGATCAGAGGTTGAATCAATCATCAGAAGAAGAATTAGGCCAAAAATTAGGATACTTTTAAATACTAAATAAATATGTTTTGTTATCTTGAACTTAATAAAAAAATTGTTTTATAAAGTCTACAAATCATAGTTAAGAGGTTAAAATATTTCAAAAATATTAAATTTTTTACAGTAGATTTAAGAAATTAAAATTATAAGTTTAAAGTTTGAGACAATTTTTTTCTTAAAACTCAAATCAATTTCATACCTACCGAATCATTATTTGGTTGATAAAAGAAAGCAATTTCATACCTACCTTAAGCAGGTTTACATAAAACTATTTCCAAATCCGAACCCAAAATAGAAGCAAAATCTGTTGCCAGAGAAACATTATCAATAAGGGCTGAACCATTTTTCCACTTACAAGAACTTTGTAGAGAGATTATATCATTCTCAATTGACAAAGTTTTTCTGATATGTATCCAGAAACTACAGAATGAAGACAAAAGCATTAGACAGTGTTAAGAGTTTTTTCAGATGGCTTGGATAGTTGATCTAGCTCAAGGTCACTACTGCTGCTAGTAGCAGTCCCTTTGTATTTATACCACTTGGCACACACTATAAAGTAACCAAAATTGAAGACTTCAAGAGCTGTTATAACGTAGTAAAAATTATCCAATCTCCCCTTGTTCAGATCCTGAGGCAACCAATTCCCAGATGCAGAATTCGCTGTCACCTTATGGATGACAGAAATCAGCAAAGTACTCAAATAACTGGATCCTGCAAGACCACAGAAGAAAAGAGAAGCTGCAATGCTTTTCATGTTCTCAGGGAACTGTTTGTAGAAGAATTCAACTTGCCCCACAAGGGTAAATGCATCAGCAAGTCCTGCCAGTGCTAGCTGAGGAATAAACCACAGTGCTGGCATTGAAGAAATGTCACCTTTTCTTGGCGCTGTTCCAATAGGATTGGTCAAAGCCAGGGTCCTTCTCCTGTCTTCCACCACACCAGACACAAATACACATAACGCAGAGAGAAACATTCCAATGCCCATCCTTTGAAGAACAGTGATGCCACCCTCTTTTTTGGTCAACTTTTGGAGTGAAGGCACGATGATTCGGTCATAGATGGGTAACCAGAGGGTGAGGGTGAGCATCTGGAAGATGGTGTAGGAAGCTGCTGGGATCTTGAAGTTGGTGGTGAGAACGCGTCTATCAGCTTGAAGGGCTTGCAACACCAGCATTGTGTTCTGTTGGACAATGGCAACGTAGAAGAAAATTCCTGAAACCCAAATGGGGATCACTCTTATCAAACATTTCAACTCTTCCACTTGTTGCATGGTGCTGAGATTCCAAGGATCAGAAGCAGACCCGTCAGGGTTTATCTCATCTTCTGGGGTTATGATAGCAGCTTTGTCAAGGAACCTGTTTATATCAACATTCAACATCTTAATTCACTTCTCAAATTCACTCATACACCACAAAATTTAACGAATCACTCAGCTCTTAGCTCTTATAGTAGTATTTACATATGTTAGATGTTTAAAAATAAAACAAAGTTCGTCATTGGAGTCGTTAACTTTTTCTTTATATGTACAAAACTTCTTTGTATTATTACTTTTTTTTTTTAATAAAAAGTATATATTGAAGTCCAATAATTATACAAAAAGATCATGTTAAATATTTATTTTTTAATCTTAGTACTTTTGTGTAAAATTTTAAATCCATGCCATATTATAAGAAATATATAAATTTAGCATAAACAACTCATTCGTGATTGTTTTAAGAATTTTAGTAAAAAAATGTAGTTTTTTGTACTAAAGAAATGGTTATTATAACACTAGAAATACACATTTTCTGTCAATTTATTTTGAATTTGTTTTTTTAGAAAATACCTATTTGTTATAAAAAATGATTTGTAAGAAATTATTATTAATTTTTTTAAAATATTTTCTACAAAACATATCCAACAAATTTTGTAGGACAGATTTACAATTTTTTTAATTTTATAGAAAATAATTAGTTAAAAAAATTATCTATCAATTAAAATTTTTTTAAAATAACAAAAAATAATTTCTTAAAATTTCTTTTTATGAAATTTTTTATAAAATATGAAAAAATTCTAGTGTAAAATTTTGGTTTTTTTATATATATAAACAAATTAGTAAATTATCCTATGATTTCATTTGTTTACGTTATATTACACTTTTTTATTACCTCCGAATATCCTATTAAATCTACAATGTATTTTTATATATAAAATGTCATATATAGCTGGTTCGAACTAAGTCATGGGCATGTCACTTTTGGAATACTTTTTTAAAACTAAAAAACATGTTTCTGTCTTTTAACTTAATCACAATATGGGATAATTGATTCTACTTGGAAGAGAAAATTGATTTTGGTTATTGGAGAAGCTAAAAAGAGTAAATGTGAATTTGTCATCTTTAATTAATTTTAGAAATTGATTTTGAGTGTCCAAACAATTTATTAATAGCATGAATTAATTTTAGAAATTGATTATCAAAGTTTTCACAATGAAACCAAAAGTGCATTGAATTTATGTCAAGAGGAGTAGTTCTTTCATAAAATATTTAAAGAAATTGTTATCTCATGAGACATTGAATTGTTTAAAGTCATGTACTTGTTTTTTTACTTTAAATTTGAATACAAAATTATGCAGTTTTAGTACATGAACGGAGGAGAAAGATCCGCTGGTTTTCGAGTAAGCACACTTTTAAAAGTCTTCCAACTTTATAGCGTAAATTTGAAAAAGCGTGCTTTCAAAAAGTTTCACCAAAAAGCTCAGTGCAAGAGCTTATGATAAGGTCATAGACTCTACTTCAATAAGCCTAAAGGTATTAATTTTGTGTGACACTATAAAACATGATGATGGTTACCTGAACTGAGAGGTGCGAGGAAGCTTGGAGTTAATAGAGTGAGGAGAAACATAGTCAAAGAGGGAAACCAATGGATACTGTGATAGGTTCAGTCTTCTTTTCTTTGCAGCCACAACTACAGTTTGAACTATGGTTGTTAATGGAGCTGGACCAGTTGCTTTAACTTTGACATAATAGTTGCTTCCCATGTAGAAGAGTGTGCAAGAGAGGAGCATCAAAGCTGCAGGAATTCCCAGACCCAGAGCCCAACTCACGTTTGCTTGTACGTACACAATGAGTGATAGAGATACCATCTGAGCAAAGGTGAAGGTAAAGAAGTACCAGTTGAAGAAACTGTTTATCCCCTTTTTCCCCGACTCAGTGTTGGGGTTGAACTGATCAACTCCAAAGGCCAAGTTACAAGGTCTGATCCCTGCAGCTCCCACAATTAGAAATGCAAATGCAGACAACAGAAATGCCATTTGGCCTGTGTTTGGACCTGTGCATGTTTTGCTATCTCTTCCACACTCAGGTGGATGCAGTTCCTTAATCCATGCTGTTAGTTGAATAAAAAGTAACCCCTGTTCAATAACCAACCAGATAGAATCACAATAATCAGTTAAAGCTAGCTTTCATGTTTCATATTACTCTAAACTTTAGAGAAGTACTTTTGTCAAATATTTTGAAGTCATGTAGTTTGAAAATAGAGATTGAGACCAGAAAGGAAGCAATTGTGCAGAATCCGAGTGTCTTGTAGCGGCCAAAATAGGTGTCACAGAGAAAAGCCCCAATCAAGGTGGATAAACTGGCACTGCCATTGAAGATGTTGATGATATTTGTGGCTGTGATACTGTCCAAGTTGAAAACAGTTGTGAGATAGACTAAGAGATTGGCTAAGGTACCAATGGTTCCTAGCTTCTCAAAAGTTTCATTCCCTGCAGCATCATGCGAATCAGATGAGTGAAGTCAGAAACAGTAACACGGAATTATATATGTAAAAGCATTCGCAACTTTTTGTGATGCTTACCAATGATAAAGGGCATCACTTTCCACCCTCTGTAGTTAATCTTTGGCTCCTCTTTTTTCTCCATAGTCTCTGGTTCTGACTCTCTTTTCCCAACAACGTTCATGACTGAAGCAGAGAGAGAGGAAGCAAATAATTGTTAAGATTCTCTGAATACCTCTCTGATATTCATCAACCTTGTTCTATAATTTTTGTTCTATTCTTTTCCTCGGAGTATGAATTTATAGTGTGACCTTATTTCCTTGTTCCCGGCCTTAGACTGAACAAAACAAGTGGATGAAGATAAAACATTACATTTTGATTGTAGATAACTCAAGCACAAAAATGCCGACAATAAAACGCTTTTTTCAACATTTTCTCTTTATTAACAAAAATTTATAAAACTATATAAATTTGACTTATATATTTATTTTTTTTATAATTTTTATGATTTCAACTAATTTTATCATTAAAACTATGTTTAGAGAATATATTATTAGCACTTTTCCTTACCACATAAACCATTTATCTTATTGATTTATTCTTGAAGTATTAACTTTTCTCTTGAGAAGTATTTAAAGTAAGAAAATTGTATAAATTATACTAAGTAGTTCTCTAATGATTTTTTGATAGAATGTAAATAAGGGGACAAAGTGAAAAAAGAAAAAAAAAATTACATTAAAAAGGAAATTGTTTGGATTAGAGATTAAAAGGGAAAAAAAGGGAAAACAACTACTCTTTTGTATTGAAGCAAAGTGTTTATAGAACTACTTCATAAATGCTTTAAAAGAGATACTCCTTAACTATTAAAATTTGATACTTATAAAACTGCTATATTTGTATAATTTGATCTCTGAAATATGGAAGACAGAAGATAGTCAATAACTGACTGTTGAAGGGCATTTGTGGAGTTATTCCCGGTGGATGATGATGATTGTTGGTTACTGGATAATGATTCAATAAAACTTGTGTGGACGATGTAAAATTCCTCATCCCACTCATTTAATTGTGCAACAATAATTGTCCCGTCTAAATATCGAATCCCATTTGCCTATAAATCTTATCGCATTTCTCATTGCTGTCTCTTCATATTTTAGTCAATACTACACGTCTTTAAGTTCCCATTTCAAACATATATTTTAGTCCCAAAAGTACAAATCAAGTGTAATAATAATCAAAGAATCAAAAACCAACACATTTTTTTAATCTATTTTCTCTCTTCGATTGTGGCTTTCATTTTTTCCCAATCTCCTATTTGTCTATTCTTCAAAGTCCATCGTGAGTGTATAAGACATCTCCTATTTGTCAATTCTTCATAGTCCATGGTGGGTGTATAAGACATGTTTTTACTAGACCTCTCAAACACTCTTATCTCTTTGATGTCTTGATTTTTAAATTATTTTAATTTTCTATTTTTTGTCATGCAAAAGATTCTGATTGTCCTTGAATCGTTTGATGGTATTACATTTAGAAGACATTCCGATAATTAAATCAATAGGTGTCTGCGTACACAAAAATATTAAATACAATAATTAATGTAAATAATTACTTTATTTGGACCTCTATTTATATTATTTGTAAAGAGTTTTTACTTACCTGTAACCTAATTACAAAAGTGGCAACTCTAATAATTTATGTTAAAGTTACAGACTCAAGGTCATTTTTTATAATACATCTTCGAGTCACAACTGAAGTGGGGTACTAAGTGTTGAAAGTGAAAGTGAATGAATCTTTTGTTTGTAAAAATGTAGAGAAAACATACTTCTTCAATTTCTGTCTTACATAAATTAAACAATATCTGTATTTTCAATTCTCTTTTGTTTATAAAAGGTTGAAAAGTGCTCCTTTAATTTAATTAATTTTTTATTGCTGATAAAAAAATGACTACAAACCTAATTACAACCCAGTTGTGTAATAATACGATTATTTAGCTGATTTACGTTAATCGGCTTTTACACTTGTTAATTGCGCTAGATGTTAGATGTTCACCGACCAGTCATATTCGATGTCTCTAAGCCGTTGCTCTTGAATATTTTACCGGTCTATACTACAAAAAACACAAAAAGGAAAAAAAGAAAAATGATGATAAAGTTGTTTAATTAAATAGAAATAGAGACAACAGGGATTTACTTGGTGGTCTTCACAAACACAGTAACTAAGATTTAGATGTAAAAATAAGATACTTTTGAAAACCAGCTGCATCACACAGGAACACCAACGTCAATTCTAAGTGCGATGTGTTTTTCTCGCTTACTATTGCATGCGTAATTAATGAACAAAAAAGTCCTCCTCAATCAGAGTCACACTCACCTTGTTTTCTGGCCAGACAAATTAAAGATTTCACATTTGAACCACTTAAAAGGCATCAAATTTTCTTCCCCCAAATAAAATTAGGTTTTAATTTTACAAATTCAATGTCCCCAAAACTTCAGTGCTCATGCCATAATAGAATCAATCTTGTCATGAGTTGACTCTTATTGGGGTCGTTCTCCATGGTTCCACGTGAATGAAAATGGAAGAACAATAATATGTATTCTTTTTATTTTTATTTTTCATCTTTAATTTACAAAAGTCACAACTTTTCTTTAACTTTAATTAAAAATAAAATAAGTTTATAGTATATAAGAAAGTGAAATTACACTTTACAAATCATTATTGTATACTTTAAGGTAGACTTAAAAATTTGTTTTATAATATGATATTAGAATCGTGAGTCTGAATTGAATTTCTCTTAACAAAATTTATCGTCTGTTGGATTCATAGTTCGATGTCGGATAATTTGTTCTCTAATCTGTTCTCAATTCGGCTCATGTTTTCAAGATTTGTACAGGAAAAAGAAAAGAAAAATTTTTCTTACGCAAATCTTTGAAAACAAGATAATAGTTTTGTGATTAAAAAAAAAAATGTCTGAGACGTGAGTCAAACACGTGGTGATGAAATGAAAGAAGAAAAAAAGGATTTGCCAACAAGCAAAATAAGTTTGGTTAAATACTCCACTCTACTGGCTCTGACTCGTAATTGAAAAAAAGAGCTCTTTTTGGACGCATTTCAAGAAGAGAGAGAGTTGAATAAGGAAATTCAAGAAAATATATCAGAGAGTTTGTCGTCATTCATTCCCCTTCATCTCCACCATCACTTAGATTAATTCGTTAAACTATCCTTAATTGAATACAGAACTTAATAGTTTAATAAACCCTTTAACTTTATCAGATAGACAAGATTATTGTATAGTATCTGAAAAGTGTTGCAAAATTATATTATATAGTTCTTATGATCTCTCGTGTTGAAATGAGTCTTACTTTCCGATGGAGAAGAAGACGGGTATAATTCATTGAATTTTGTATCGGTCTGAGCGTGTAAACGCGTTCTCCACACACTTTTCTAAATTGAGAGTTGGATGTGTTGGACGTTTGTGCAAGTGTGGGGTGAAGAAGACGATTAATCATACACTGTACGTTGAACTCTTGGCGTGGTGTCGCACAATAATTCATCTTTTGTTTTTTGTATCAAGAAATCAATTTCTAAACGTAAACTCACGCCTACATCTCAACCTCTTTTCTTTTAGGAAGCAATCTTTTTCGATAGAATATTCTACATCTCTGTGTTCACGTTTCCAATATATGAATAAGAGTAATTAATATTTTCAATTCAATATTATTTAAAATCTAAAATACAAATATGTTTAAAACAAAGTGCATATTTAATTAGAGTGATGAGGAGATAGTTCTTACTCCACTTCAAGACGCTATTACATCATTAAATTTCTCTGAAATAGGGTAAGTTGAAATGCTAATGTAAAATGATGCAAATAACATGCCGGATTTGGGCCACCAAATGAAACAATTAGAATGGTGTTTGTGTAAACTGTATAAACCAAACCAAATCAAATCAAACATGAACTTACAATTAGTTTTCATTAAATTGATTCGCTTATACATGTTTTAGTTTAAGGTACTGAGTTTGTTTTTACATAATGTGTCCCTTAAATTTAGATAGTACATGATGGGAAAATGTGAATAAACAAAAAGGATTTTTGTCTCTAAATGGGAGACAACTAAAGAGGTAAACTAAAACCGAAATAAACTTAAATTTGTGAAAGAAGAGATTTATCTATTTATATATATGTGAAAGTCTAAAACTTAAGGAAGCAAATTTTGAACTAAAAGTTCTAAACTATTATTTAATGACTAAGTGTTTGAGACACAAGGATAAAAAGTAAAAGACAAAAACTACGCCAAAACATAATTACATTTAGTTTCCTCAAAGAGAAAGAAAATCTACGAAATGAATGTACAGCAGCACTAAAGAACTTGAACTTGTTTAGTTTTTCATGTTGCCCTTTTTGTGGTGCCTGTTGTATCCAATGCCTTCTCCTCATCATTTGGTTCAGATGATTCTCCCACAACGTTTGAATGCTCTTGCTGTGCCTCTGTTTTGACGTTGTGCTTGTTCTTGTTGTCACAATAACGACATGCATACAAATTGAAGTAGATGAAATTCAAACCTCCCAGTGCAGCGATGACATAATAGTAGCTGTCAAGCCTATTATGGTTCAAATCATGACCCCCTATCCATGATGTTTTTCCATTGCTAGAAGTTATTTTATGGAGAATATTGACAATCAAGGAACCCATGTAGTTTGCAATGGACAGGCTCAGAAAGAAGATTGCCCCAGCAACAGTCCTCATGCTCTCTGGCATTACCAAGGCGAAGAATTCCATTATGGAAACAGCAGCAAACGCCTCATTGAGGCCTGATAGTGCAAACTGAGGCAGCAACCATGCAAAGCTTAATGGTGAAACAAACAAACCATGTTTCAAAGCTAAATCACGACGCTTCGTTTCAACAATTGCTGCTACCAACATGCATAAGATGGACAACAAAATCCCAATTCTGATTCTTTGCTTCATGGCTAATCTTGGAGCCTTTTTACCAAGTTTTCTGCCTAGGGGAATGTAGACACACTCGTAAACGAATATCCAAAATGAAAGAGCTATCATTGATGTGAGGTTCATCCAACCAGGTGGGACCTTGAAGTGGGGCCCAATTGACCTATTGCATTGAACAGCTTGAAGCACCCCAAAAGTGTTTTGCTGGTCCATCACAATGAAGCAGCAAATTCCTGCCACCCACACCGGTAGAACTCCAAACAGACATTTCAAGTGTTCAACTTGTTGCAAGCTGCAAAGTCTCCAACTATTCCTAGCCATGCCTTGGTCATTCAACTCATTAGGATCAACTATTATAGCAGCCTTGTCAAGGAACTTGAACCTCTCTGTCTGAACAGTTTCTGCTTCCTCCCCCGATGTGGGAGCAGGATTATAAAGGGTTCTACCAGAAGCCTGCACCTTGCGTTTTCTAAAGGCTGCTGCAATTACTCTGGCCATGTCTGAGAAGATGCTCCCTTGAGGCTTCTTGCAAATGTAAGTGTGGCGGCCAAGTAGGAAGATGGCTATGGACAAAGCAAGACAGCAAGTGGGAATAGCAAAGCCTAGAGTCCAACTCACACTGGTTTGAATGTAGACAACAGCTGTGAGTGCTATAACAAGTGCAATGGTGAAACTGAAGTACCACAGATTGAAGAAGCTCTCAAGTTGTGCCCTACCCTTCTCTGTCTTGATGTCAAACTGATCTGCACCAAAAGCAATGTTGCATGGCCTAATGCCACCGGCTCCTATGGATAACAGTCCAAGACCTAAAAAGAGAACCGCTAGCTGCCAGGATTGTGGAGATTGGCAATGATCACTGTTGTTGTCGCAGGGATGGGGTCTCAGTTGATGTATACCTGCTGTTAGGGTTATGGTCAAAATACCCTGTCAAGTACAACCAAAACTTGTGATTTCCTTCGGTAATTAGAGCAGCAATTACAATTTTGAAACTTCAGTGTTTGTAATGTTCAATCACAGTATAACAATAAGTCTAAAACCAAACAATATAGCTTTCTAATTATCTGACAGTTTATATGATTTATCACATTCTGATATATCAGACTAGAATAGATATTTCATATGTCAATCAGTGAATAGTTTAGCATTTGTTTTCTCATGAATACTTATTGGAAGGTACATGAAGCATTGCAAGGGTAAATACTGGTGGAATGTAGAAATTGATGATTGAAAGAGGAGTCAGAAATGAAAATATTTATGTGCAGGAAGATGCATGTGATTTTCCTTACCAGAAGTGAGGAAATGCTGCCGAAGAAGAGGGTATTGAACCTGCCCAGATAGGTATCAGAAATGAAAGCTCCAATTATTGAGAAGATGTTGGAGGATCCATTCCAAATTTGCACCACATTCACCACATATATGCCACTCAGATTGTAATTTGAGAGCAGGTAGACTGTGAGATTTGCTACCAAACTCATGGATGCCACTTTCTCGAAGGACTCGTTTCCTTTGCAAATCAAGCATGGTGCATTAGAAGAATGAAGATTAATTGTGACGTAAAATATAGAAGATGGATGGAATTACCAATGATGTATCTGATGGATCTCCATCCTCCAGCCTTTGTTGGTGAAGCAGAAGATAAAGAAGAGGGTGGTGGTGTTGGCTCGTGTTCTAACTCTAGTGCACCAGCACAATCAGGGATCGCGTTCTCCATTTTTTATGTTTAGTTCTACTCCTTCACATATGGTATGGTTATGTATAATATACATAATGCAATGTACAAGTAGAAAAGAATTTTGTTTTAATTTATTTTTTCTTCGGTCTGAACCTTTCAAAGCGGTCTAAATTTGAGAATTTTTAGGTTCTTTCCTTAAAAATATAAGATTATGTGTTTGCATCAGCTAGGATTTTAATAACTGTTTTCCTACTATGTTGTGAAATATCTTAGACTCCTGCATAATCCTTGAGAAGTTTGATTTTTTTTTTTATACAAGCATGATATGCATACAAACATAAATATCCTCTCAAGTTAAATGTAAAGGTCAAATTTGGATTAACAAACAGCAGATTAATCTTGTCAACCCTCTTTAAACTGATGTATTTATTATAATTTATTATAATCTTATATCTTACGAACTCCTAAAATATGTCTAAATTTTCTCAGGGTTGAAACAGTCTGTGACTGTTTTTCTATAATTTATTTCAATTATTATAACTATTTTCTTTAGTTTTGTTTTTTATATTACTAGTTTGTTTTAGTTTATCCCGTGACTTTTACAACTCAATTCACCACTTTTTAAATCAGATTTATCAATGTTTTAGCTTCCATTTTGAAATAACAATTTTCATTTTATATATGTCATCCATAAATTGAAATTTTAACTCATTATATTCGGCTCATTTTTCTTTCGTCACAATCTTTCCGTTTTGTAGACCCTTCTTGTTTTTTTTTTCACTTTGCAATTATAATATATATATATATATATATATATATATTTATATATATAAACA
>Ga0214543_1012092_pt1 | contig 11701 bp, 7 predicted proteins | sample CNSS2metaG_FD_160094 | JGI IMG/M metagenome (GOLD analysis project Ga0214543, IMG submission 160094) | Root nodule microbial communities from cowpea collected in UCLA plant growth center, Los Angeles, California, USA - CNSS2 | ecosystem: Host-associated > Plants > Roots > Nodule | place: USA...
AAAATATATAATAAAAAAAAATATATATATATATATATATATATATATATATATATATATAAAATATAATTTATAAACAGAAATTTAAAAAAAGTTAAAAGAAAATTAAAAAATAATAAAAAAAAAATTAAAAAACAAAAGTGGCAGGCCAGCCCGCCGACTCACCCTAAGGGCAGGACGGGTTGTAGTATCCAACTTGTTTCGTTGTGGTGGACCAACCCGACCCGACCAGTTTTTGGTGGGCCAAAACGGATCAGGCAGACCCATTTTGACATCCCTAACTAGAGCTGTCAAAGCGGGTAACCCGACCTGACCCAGCTCGACCCACCATGGGTTGATCACTTAGTGAGCAACCCAACCCGGCTCACTTGTTAGCGAGCCAAACAAATTCGAACCTGGCTCGACCCACCATGGGTTGGTAGGTTAAATGGGTTGGTTCATAGACTCACATAATTAAGAAAATACAATTTATTATTTTTTTCAGTCAAAACTAAATTATAATTCTAATTAAAATCTAAATACAATTCAAATACAAACCAAAATCACAAAAATACAAATTATCTATGTGTTGGCTAAAAAAACAACCTAAATGCAAAGTCCAACTTAACAAAAAACACTTTGTGACCCTTTATTTGCGGGTTGGTGAGCCAACTCGGCTCACTATAGTTCAATCCGGGTGAGTCGGATTCTAGGTGGGTCAGGTCAAAAATCAACCCGTATTAAAATTTGTAAAAAAATTTCAACCCAACCTAGCCCAAACCTATGGTGGGTTAGGTTGGCTTGCAGGTTCCAACCCATTTTGACAGCTTTACCCCTAACGATAATGTGTTTTGACGTATACAAGAGTTAGACTCTCTTTCTAGTTTGTTGGAATGAGTTATCGAAAGACGACTAAGTCCAATTTTTACAAAAATTTAAGGGACTAAAAATATACTTAACCTTAATTTAATTATATATAAAATTGTAGTTAGATTTATTAATTATAAAGTTATACACAAGAATAGAACAAATATATATTCAAGCATTTTGTTTAATTTAAACTTCCTTTTATCGTAAACATTCAAAATATCATGGACCTCTAATAAATATTAACTCAATTTTTTCTGTGTGAAAAAAAAAAACGTGTTAAACGTGTCCATGCTAAAATGAAAGTGTAAGTCCCATAAAACTGAAAGTTTTGTCGGCCATTCTTAATGCGTTTCCCTTTATATTGGTATTATGCGCAAACATTTTAAAAGCGATTCTGAGAATTAAAAAAATAATCCGTTTATAAATTAAAATTAGTTCATATATTTGTAAAATTATTTTTATTAATTTTGTGAAATATATTTATTAATTTATTTTACAATATAATTTTAACTTGTACAAAGAAACTAACAATCAAAGTAAAATCTAACAACGAGTAATCAGATCCACACTTTTTCAATTATTTTAGTAAAGAGAACTGATGCTTTTCTTTTACTAAAGGGTTTTTTCTTTTTCTTTTCAACAGAAAAGGCTGGTCATATTTAGAATTCGAGTTGTAGAGAAAATTACAAAATGTTCTCTGTAATCATGACTTGACTTGTACTGCTGAAATGAAGATAATTTATAAATTTTTATATATTATAACTATTACAAACAAATATATATAACACTATCAGAAACCAGGAAAAAAAATTCTACATCCCATGCATGTGTCATGTAAGGCCCACTTAATTCTGCCCTGATGTTTAAGGGTCTGTCCTAATCTATTGGGTCTAAAGCTAGCTCATAGGGTGCTCAAAACTGTTACTCTCCTCTCTCTCTCTCACAGCTGAAACGTAGAGCTCTGCTAGGGCACAATCAGAGCAACCACTGTTTCACTCAAAAGTCTTCTTCGGGTAAGTTGAACTTGGACTTTACCCTTTCCTTTCCATTCCAGTGTCTTGATTCTATCTTGGGTCAAGTTTGAAACCTTATGCTAGGTGTTGTGCGTCTGTTTTTCCAGTTCCCCGCACTGGTTAGAGTTACCATACTCCCATCTTCTCCTAGGACTGTTGTGCTTACATTTTTAGCTCCACTCAAGGTAAGGGAAGCTAGGGTCTTTCATATTTTCCGTAAATCTGCCTATTTTTTAGCTTTGTTTCGTATTTGTATAGCTTGTGTGCTGTTGTGAATGTATGGAATGCCTCTGTATGTTGTTGGGTATGAAGGGCCTATTGATATGTGCTTGAATAGTGGCGGGATCTGATGTTTTTGCATAAGCGAGCTTGCCTCGCTTAGGCGAGAATAGCAGAAACTGACCAAGGTTCCTACTCGAGCTCTCGCTCAAGCGGAGAGCTCGTGGGAGCCTGTTGTGGTTCACTTGGTTGTAGCCCAGGCGAGGGACCTCACCTTTGGGCGAAGGGCAGTCTCGCTCAAGCGAGGAGGTCTCGCCCAAGTGAAAACTCGCGAACACTATAGTGCTCTCTGGTGGCAGTCTCGCCTAAGCAAGGACCTGTAGCTTGAGCGAAAGACCTCTTTCGCTTGAGCGAGGGTCCATAGCTTGAGCGAGATTGATGCAGAAATTTGTGTTCCTTTCCCTATTTTCTATTGTTGGTTGTATGATTGTTTGGGAGTACCCTATTTAAAGTTCGAAGTATGTGAATATGCATGTGAATTCTAATTGTATAGGCTGGAACTGATGAGTTTGGTATGATCTCTCGTATGGAATATGTTTTGATGGTTGGTTATAAATATGGGCATGAGATTGGTATGCATGATAATTTTATGTTTGGTTTTGAGACATGATTTTGGTAAGGTCTAGGACGTAATTCCCTGAATCTCTTGGTAAGATCTCATGGTGGTGCCTCATGATCAGAACGTAATTCCATGAATCTCTTGTTAAGATCTAATGGTGGTGTCTCATGGTCAGGACGTAATTCCATGACCCTTTTTGATGGAGCTCATAGTGGTGCCTCATGGTTAGAACGTAATTCCACGAAAGTTTTATGGTGGTGCATCATTATATAATTTAGTAAGGATTCAAGTAAGGATTGCATATCCTGAAAGTCTAAAGAGTTAGTTAGTCTCACGTAGAACGTACTGACTCAAGTGGTGAGAGTAGCAGGAGGCCCTAGTCTTTGGCAGAATAATGGTCTTAGATTTTTGAAGGCTAATCTTGTGCGTGGTAGGGTGAAACCCATTGGCAATGGCTCTGTAGAGCAGTAGAGGCCACCACAAGTGCAAACATCCAGTGAATCCGACTGATTATATGTATCCGGATAATTGAGTCTTAGAGTCTTGCTTGTCTATCATCACATGCTTGGTTGTTTTATGTATCTTTGTCTTTTAAATTTTATGCAATTGTATGATAAAACCTTTTTCACCCTAGCTTACCCTTTCTATTTGTCTGTGTGTTCTATGTATGGTTTTCTCTTTTGTGATGATCATCAATTTATTGATGTGAGCAGATGTGGAAACTCCTCGTGATTATCAGAGGGATGGAAACCTCGTTGCATAGCTTATCTTGGGTTGAATCCCCTTGCTCCAAGTCTTCTTTTAAGGCATTGTGACCCATGTACTATCATGTCCCTTGAGCATGTATTTTGAATATTGTTATACTTTTATCTCGTCTTGTTAGTGGTATCGTGGTGTGTCTTAGTTTTCTTTCCAAATATTACGGACAACTGTAGAGAATGACATTTTTATTCCATAACAATGTTGTTTTATATCATTCTATGTCATGTTTTATTTAAATAAGTTTCTTTATTAAATGGGACTTACATGCCAGTTGTGTCTTAACAAATATTGAACCTGTAAGGCCCACTTTTATTGAGTGCCCTAATGTTAAGGGCTGCCACATTGTTGGGCCAAAAGGGATGGCCCATAGGGTGCCAAGGCCCCTAAAGTAGCCAAGGTCAATTGCAAGTCATTCTAAAAAATCAGTGCCCTAACTCACTCATTTTCTCTCCACAGAACCTTCGCTAGGATTTGGAGATCTACCCAAGTTCAAGTGAGCTCAACCTCTATCTCCCGTTCACGTAACTTAGTTCTCAAACCTAGCCTTTCTAAGTTGTTTTCGTGGTTTATGTGGGGACTCACTGTGTGAATCCAGTCTCCTTTGTCGTCCCACTGTTTCAGTTCATAGATCTGTCTTTGGAGCTACTGGTTTCGCTGGCTTAAGAGTCGAAATCCAATATTAGCCCTTTTCTAGGTAAGGAAAGCTAGGGTTTCACGTTATTTCTATTTTATGCGATTAATGTTTTGTGAAATATGAGAAAAGATTGGGGGGAAACGTTAGTTTTTGGTATATTTCTGAGTTAGGAGTTCAAATATTCATGAAACTGTGATATTTGACGTTATTTCTCGTATTCTGATGCGTCGCACAGTCGCTGGGCGAGTTCCCTGGGTCGCTGGGCGACTGTGTATTTTTCTGGTATACGCAGTTTTAGTAAAATTGACTTTCCCGACTCATTAACCGTTGGATTGAGCTCAAATTTTGACATGTGGTTCATAACATGCTATTTTATGGTTTGACGTGTTGGATTGTCGATTAGATGTCTATAGCTTGAGAAATGTGTCACGCATTACTGCAATGATTTTGGTTTTGTGATAATAAATTTTCTTGAGAATTTTGGTGTAAGAATTATGGTTGTGGGTTGTGCTTGATTGTATGGAATTGCAAGTACTTAAATGTCGGCACTCATTTATTTGGGATGAATACTATTTTGTGATATATGTATGTCTTGGTATGCATTTATAAAGTATGAGATGAATGAATTTGCATGAGTGATGTGATTCATGGATTGTGAATGATGAACTTGGATAAATCTTGGCATGCGATTTCAATGAAATGGTTGGTTATATATGTGGTCATGAATTTGGTATGAACAATAATGTTACCTTGATGGTATGGTATTGGTATGAGGTGAAGTTCTATATCCCTGAATTGAGAAGAATGGGATGGTATGAAATCAACATGGAATATGAATGAGGATGGGTTACAAATGATGGCGTGAGGTGTTAAATGCATGATCAATATTATTTGTTTGTTTTGAATGTGATTGGTATGTTGTTAGTACGTAAACCCACGAGTCTCTAGGTGAGACTTCCTGGTGGTGCTTCAGTGGTCGGGACATAATTCCATGACCACTGTTAGTGGGAGTCCATGGTGGTGCCCCATCTATATAACTTGGTAAGGATTCAAGGTAAGGATTGCATCTTGACACTCTAAGGAGTCAGTTAGTCTCACTTAGAGCGGACTGACTCCTGTGGTGAGAGTAGCAGGAGACCTGAAACTCATTAAGGGCTAACCTTGTGTGTGAGGGAATTGATTCATTGTAACACTTGTAACACTTAGCTTGGGGGTGAGCAGGGTAATCCACCACAAGTGCAAGCATACGCTAAATCTGACTAGATTATATGTAACCGGATGAGTCGAGTCGAGTCTTAGTGTATTGATTGGAAGGTCATAACATGCTTGGATGATGTATGTATATCAGACTGTGTGACGTTCCCTTTAATTAGGGTTATTGATTAAATGGGACGTTACAGAACCTATAATTTATATATTTTTTATATTGTTCTAACTCTTTAATGTATTCATCTGTTATATTTAAAGTTTTTAGATATATATTTCAATATATATATATATATATATATATATATATATATATATATATATATATATATAACCTCACTTCACATTAGGTTTTATAAGGTTTGCTTTCTAATACATTGACAGACAATTGTTGACAACGAAAATAATTAAGATAAGATTTTGCAAAAAAGATATAATATAAAAGATTTTGCAAGAAAAATAAATATGATAGAAAGGTTTTTAAAAAAGTTTTTTACTGATTCCTAATAAAAAATAGATGTCACCATCATTCCAATGCTTCACTCCTTATTTGTATAAGACTCTTATAAAATACTAAGGTTTTTCATTTTACTAGTATCAGTTAACATATTTGATCATGGAAAATGATTAGTTAACTACTTTTTTTTACCACTTCTCTTACCACCTAACGTGGATTGAACTTTTGCATTTCAATTTTAACTTTTAATATACTTTTAAGTTGTAAAAGTGTTACTGGAAATATAAAAGTACATTCCGCGCGTGGGTGATCTTTTGGACAGAAAATCTCCATTCTATTAGGCTTTTAAGAAGCTGCCACTTTCGGACCCCATTTCTTCGCACCCACCTAGAAACTTCACACAGAACCCATTTTTCCCTTCTTCTTTGAACATTGTCACCCATAAGGTAAGAAAACAAAGCCCCTTCCCTTCTAATCAGCACATTGCAACCCATAAAGCTAGCAAACGAAGCCCCTTTTGTTGTACTCGTTACATTACAAACCATAACCCTTCTAGCCCCTTCTACCCTTCTTTTCTTTGGACTGAATTTTTCAAGCCCTAAACGAAGGGTTTTGGTCGTAATTTTTGTTCGTCCAATGCACAAGACATTGGGGGTTTTGCAGAGATGAATATTGTTATTGATTTACTTCGTCACCTAGGATTAGGTTGTAAGAGGGAGAATTGTGTGTTCTTATGTAATTTCAAAATCTATCAATTTTAATTTGTGCAAAAGCTCTTTCGTGGGTTACACCTTAATTGCTCTTGGGTTGCAAGATAAATTTAAAAATGTTGCAGGCTAGTTTTTCCCCAAATGAACTTACACCCAGTTTTGAAGAAATGGGATGGGGTCTGGTATTTGTGTGCACAGCTCGGGTCCACCCTTTTAGTAAGGGAGAGAATTGTGTGTTCTCATGCACTTCCAGAATTTGTCAATTTTATTTTGTGCAAAAACTCCTTTGTAGGTTACACCTTAATTGCTCTTGGGTTGCAACATAAGTTTAAAAATGTTGCAGGCTAGTTTTTTCCCTAAATGAACTTACACCTGGTTTAGAAGAAGTGGGATGGAGTCTGGTATTGGTATGCACAACTGGTGTCCACCCTTTTAGTAAGGGTGAAAATTGTGTGTTCTTATGCACATCCAAAATCTATCAATTTTACTTTGTGCAAAAACTCCTTTGTGGGTTACACCTTAATTACTCTTGGGTTGCAAGATAAGTTTAAAGATGTTGCAGACTAGTTTTTCCTTAAATGAACTTACACTTGGTTTAGAAGAAGTGGAATGGAGTCTAGTATTGGTATGCACAATTGAGGTCCACCCTTTTAGTAAGGGAAAAAAATTGTGTGTTCTCATGCACTTTCAAAATCTGACAATTTTATTTTGTGCGAAAACGCATTCGTAGGTTACACCTTAATTATTCTTGGGTTGCAACATAAGTTTAAAAATATTGCAGGCTAATGTTTCCCTAAATGAACTTACACATGGTTTAGAAGAAGTGGGATAGAGTCTGGTATTGATGTGCACAGCTGATGTCCGCCCTTTTAGTAAGGGAGAAAATTGTGTGTTCTCATGCACTTCCAAAATCTGTCAATTTTATTTTGTGCAAAAAATCCTTCGTGGGTTACACCTTAATTGCTTTTGGATTATAGATAAATTTAAGAATAATGCAGACTAGTTTTTTTCCCAAAGGAACTTACACTTGGTTTATAATAAGTGGGATGGGGTCTGGTATTTGTGTGCATAGTTGAAGTCCACCCTTTTAGTAGGGGAGAGATTTGTGTGTTCTTATGCACTTCCAATATCTGTCAACTTTTTTTATACAAAAACTCCTTCATGGGTTACATCATAATTGCGCTTGGGTTGCAAGATAAGTTTAAAAATGTTGCAGGTTAGTTTTTTTCCAAATGAACTTACACTTGGTTTAGAAGAAGTGGGATTAGTTTTGGTATTGGTGTGCACAACTAGGATTCACCCTTTTTGTAAGGGAGACAATTGTGTGTTCTCATGACTTCCAAAATTTGTCAACTTTATTATGTGAAAAATCTCCTTCGTTCAAAAATGGGAGGGGCTTCATTAACTAGCTTTATGGGTTGCAGTGTGCATAGTAGGAAAGGGGCTTTGTTTTCTTACCTTATGATTTGCAATGTTCAACGAAGAATGGAAAAATGGGTTTTATGAAACTTGGTGGGTGCGAAAAAATGAGGTCCTAAAAATGGTAACTTCTAAAATACCTAAAAAAATGGGGATTTTTTGCCTAAAAGATTACTCACGCGCAGAATGGACTTTTTTTTATTTTCTCTGACACTTCTACAAATTAAAAGTAAATTAAAAGTTAAAATTAAAATGCAGAAGTTAAATCTACGATAGGTGGTAAGAGAAATAGTAAGAAAAAAGTAGTCAATTAATCATTACCAAACCTTTCTTTTATCTCAGGTTGCCACGTCGTTAAAAAACAATTTTCATATGGAAATTTTGATGGATGCCTTTTTGTTTTGGAAAATTATTTTTTAAAGCGGTTTTTGTTTAGAAACTTTTGATAATACACGTGACAGTACTTTTATGTACCAAAGAAATGTTTGATGTAATTTTGAAAAAAAAAATATTTAATTCCTGTTAGAAAAATAAATTTTGTCAAATTTTATTAAAAAAAAAAAAAACTTAGTATGATAGTCCTTTTTTGTCCATAAAAGCCTCCGCCCTTGAGCATTTTGAAAATTTGAGGTTTCCATGACCTCATCCTCTTCTGATATAATAGCTCTTGTAAATAAACTTTTGTGATGTAACAACCCTTGTAAATAAAGGTCAAGGTGTGAAAGAAAGACTACTGATATACTTTTTGCTTTCACTCTGTATTTCATCACTTCAAAAAAGGAAAACGTAAAGATAATGCAATTCACACAATTATAGGCAGATGTGTGAACCCTTCAAACTGAATACCTTGGAGGAAACAAGTATCCTTTATTGATAATCTAAAACGGAGGGTCTGGATTCCCTTTATCAGAGGAAGAGTGATGTGTTTGAACCATTAAAACAATTCAAAATAAAGTAACAAATTCACATGAAAACTTCTCAAATCCTAGTAGTTAGAATAAACCCAGCATATGAGCTCCATGCACAATTTGAGGGTGCCTAATACAAGCAAAGCTCCAATAAAACGAAGTTCGATACAACATTCCAATAGTGAAAAAACACATTAGACTTGCATCCTAATAACATCAAACACAATAGGACTGGTAAATGATATTGTTCCTGAGAGTAATTTCTGAGGTTAAAGGACTACAATAGGACTGGTTACTGTGTGATTTCCATCTGTCCAAGACAAGTTCCCAAATACTGGGAAACCGTTACTGGGCCAACTCATTGCCTGAAGAATAACCCGAAATGTCTTCTTTTCTCCAACAGTCTTAAAAGTCAACGAACTTGGTTCAACAAGAACCTTAAATCCCTCAGTTATGTTAGCTTTAACAACATATGTGCTAGTTGGAGTCCCCACATTGGTAACTGTCCGAGTAACATTTATAGGGTTCATCCCTCGATTTGCTACTGTGATAGAAGGATAGTTGAGATTTTCAATGTTGTAGGACTCTGGGCAATTGTACGAGATGCGGCTAAAGTATCTGAGAAAATTTTGGCTGTCATCATGAGCGCATATGAAGTCCAACTAATCCCTTGTTCTCATATCATAAACAAGTCCAGGGTCCATTGCAAGGTTAGGCTGAATATGTCCAGAGCCATATTCAAACGGACTTGCTATCTGATCAAATGCGTCTCGAATCGGTAGGTTGTTGTTATCAAGAAAAGCTCTTCAAAAGTTTAATTTTCTTTTTCATCATCTAATCACAACATAGTATTAAAGTTTGTTCTCATTTACAAGAAGTTTCATCCATCTAATCTCATTCTCTTTATAACAGAATCACACATATAAGAAGTGTATTGTGTTTGAATGATGTCAACAGAAGAACAAGAATGGAAAGAAATATTTTTGCAAACTTACCAGTAGTCATAAAGGCTGATTTAATAGCTGCTGGGCTCCAATCAGGATGAAGTGTTTTGAGAAGACCTGCGATACCGGCAACATGAGGGCATGCCATAGAAGTTCCCTGTTGTATATTGAAAGGAATACGGCGTTTATCTGATGGTAGATTTGATGGACTTGTGGCTAGTGAATAAGCCGCCAATATGAAAGCAAATATCAGAAGCAAGTTTTGGTGAATTCGAGCTTACGCGTCATCGGTTGTGGAATTAGGAAGTCTAGCATTGGCAGCATGAACCAATGGATAATATTTTCGTGATGGTAAGCCTCTATTAAGACTCGCTCCCTGATATTCATACATACATGCAATCCAATTAAACCAGATTATATATGCAGCATGGTTTTTCCTTTAATCATATCTCTTCCAGTTAATGATAACAGAAACATGTAAATTTACCTTAAGGTGGTGGTTTCTACCGAGAGAAATGTTGGTGAGAAAATCCCTGTCGATTGTGCTAGGGTGCAACATTTATGACAGTTCTAGGTGCTGGTCCATCATTCCCGGCGGAACAAACTACAACTATGTTTCTAGCAACTGCATGGAATGCCCCTATGGAAACCGCATCTGTGAAGAAGGATTCAATATAAGGATTAGAGCCACCGAGGGAGGCAGAGATGACATCAACACCATCATTTATGGCATGATCAAAGGCTTGTAGAATATCTGCTTCATGGCAGCCACCAGCATCATTTGCAGACCAACACACTTTGTATGCAGCGATACGAGCCTTTGGGGATCCACCCTTTGCAGTGCCATTGCCATTGCCAAAGACAGTTGCACCAGGAGCAAAGTTACCAGCAGCAATTGACATGGTATGGGTGCCGTGCCCAACAAAGTCACGTGCCGTGTGTTTTGAAGGATCAAGTTTCCCATAATGTGCCTCGTAACTACTGCTGAAGATTCTTGCTCCTATCAACTTCCTGGTTCATCATGTAACATAGTTCTGTAATGAGTACTTTTTTCAAAGATGGTAATCAAAACTCCAACTGAAACTATTTCATTCTGATGAAAACATATACAAAAATGCAACACCTGATTGATTACACTAACTTGTACGTTGACATTTGAAAATTTCAGATACACTATGAAAGGGTTGTGTTTAGTGGAATTATAAGAGAGAAAATGACCTGTTACAGAAAGTCTTGTTTGGAGGAGAAACATGGTCAATCTGACAGACCCCGTTCCCACGCCACGTTGATGGCAGAGGACCAAATCCGTTGTCGCTGAAACTTGGGTGTTCGGGCCAAACGCCTGTTCAACAAAAATGTTAGGCTAAAATACAGTTTCCTGTACTATGTTACTATTTTAGTTTGAGTTTGATTGTTTCAGTTTAATGTTTGGATTAGTTCCAGTATATATTTTGCTCCTTCCATCTATTTATCTCGCCAACAACAATATTTTTTGCTAACTTGACAAACAATTCCAATGACGTTTCTAAGGTAATATTTCATATCTAAATTCTCTTGTGTTATGATCAACTAAAGTGTAGGGTAGGATTTACCTGAATCCAGATTAGCAATAATAACTGTATCTTCTCCGAATTTTCCTTTCAACCAAGCGGATTCTGTAGGAATTCCTCCATATTTTTCCATGCCAAGTAAGTCCCATGATCTGGTAGTGTGCAATTTATACTCTTTGCTCAAGAATACAGAAATTACACTTGGATTTTCTGCACCAATACATCCAAACATAGTACTTGTGTCTTCAAAATGGTGTTATAACTCCAATTATACCTAAAAGATTTACAGAATATGGCTACAAAAATACAAATCATTTTTCTCACTTGCAATCTCTGATGCCTCTTCCTCTTCAAGCAGTGCAGCAAAGCCATTGATGTGCTTATTGTACGAGTATATCACTACTTCCTTTG
>Ga0214543_1012098_pt1 | contig 11695 bp, 6 predicted proteins | sample CNSS2metaG_FD_160094 | JGI IMG/M metagenome (GOLD analysis project Ga0214543, IMG submission 160094) | Root nodule microbial communities from cowpea collected in UCLA plant growth center, Los Angeles, California, USA - CNSS2 | ecosystem: Host-associated > Plants > Roots > Nodule | place: USA...
AGTCAACTATAGTCAACAAGTCAAACCTAGTCAAAGGTCAACAAGTCAACTAAAGTTGATTCAACTAAGTCAACTTAGGGAATCAAAAATAACAAACACAAATGAAAGGGATGAAGGATTAATGAACTTCCTTTCTAAACATGCTTAGTCTTCTTAAGCATGTGCCTTCATCCTTGGTTGGGGTCAATCCTTCGTCATCCATTCCTTTGGCCTACCAATGCTTCACCCTTGCTTGGTGTATAATCAATGGGTTATTCTTCCATCGCTCCTATAAACAAAGCCACAAAGTTGAAGCAACACAAACTAGAAAAGAATGATTGCTAGCAAAAGTCAAGGCAATAAAAACTAAAAATAAGCAACTCTAAGGTGTTTGGTCTCCTCACACAATGCAAAAGGGAAGGATTTCACTCAAGCTCTACTATAGAAATGTATAATTCTCTATGTCAAAATCTTGTAGTTTAGCAATCAAGTAGAAACTCTTTTGGCAAACATACTTAAGGAAGCAAGAAAAGAAAATCAAGAACCTAAGACAATCAAGAAAAGGTACTAAAAGCTAGGCATATATAAAGACTCACAAAGACACAAAAATTGTAGCTAGCATACAAACATGACTAGAAGTATTTAGTCACAACAAGACTAGAGCAAAACCAACATGTTAACAACATGCCATTTGAACAAACATATAGAAGATGAAATTGGGATACTCTAACCTCTCGGCCACGTCAACAATGGGCTCAAACCACACACTTTTAACGAAGACTGGAGCTACACCAAATCAACAAAAGCCACAACTCAAAGGTTATCACAAGAAAAAAGACCATATAATATATATAACTTTAACTCTGATTACCAAATCATGAAGACTCATTTCAGTTCTTACAATTATGGTGTTTAGGATGAAGAAAACCCAAGGAAGATCGCTGCTTGACATTAAGATAACCAAGAGATTATGTAGATGTGAAGGTTCACTCCCAAGGATTCACAAAAGTAGAAGAAGTTCAATTAAGCAAAATGGAAAACACAAATCAGAAATAAGAGACATAGCCAAACCAAATGAAGCATGAAATGAACTTAACCATCAAAGAAAAAAGGATCAAAAGATGAAAGACTAGAACAGGGAGGGGATGAGAGTGCAATCATGCCTATTGAGGGGGAACAAAGTCTCACCAACTCAAGATAAGTGGGGATTCCACCAGTTGAGACTAATATCAAGATAAGACTAAGACAAAGAGACTCTTTAGAGAGAGCTCTAATCACAAGGGTAGTCAAATATAAGTTCATAGACTAGAAATATTGAACCGTTTTACAAGACAAAGAGGTCTCCTAGCAAAAACCAAGGACAAAAAAGCAAATACAAAATGTAAGCTTTTATAAATTGATACAAATCCATATTATATTTAGAATGAGTGAAAGGTGTTTGTGTTAAAGTTTCTTAAGAAAACCTTAAGAAGATTGCCACGACATTCAAATATCCAAATGATTATGTAAAAGTGTAGGTGCACTTCAAAAAGCTCAAAATAAAGGAAGAAAGGGTTCAATTGAACAAAGAAATAAGACAAAAATAATGAACATAAAAGGTATGGAAGCATTAAAAAGGAACAAAGAACATAAAGAACATAGGAACATGAATTACAATAGCAAAATATGGAGAAAATAGAAGAGGGATGAGGAAGAAAGGAAGGTATGCCACTTGGGGGGAACAAAGTCCCACCAAACCTAATATAAGCGGTGGTTGTTGCCATTTGAACCAAGGTTCAATGTGAGACTAAGAGTGGAAAACTCTAACAAGAGCAAAGCTCGAAAATTGACAAAGGTGTCACTCAATTTAACATTAATCAACCTTTTAAATGTTGTCCAGAGGCTCCCTTAAATAGGCATGGTTAGGGACCCTCTTAGTAAATACAAAATGTTATGTTCTAAGGTCAGCAAAGTTCCTCTCCTCTTCAAATGCAGCCTCCACATGATAGGCCAAGCTCCTAAGGCCCTTCTTGATCAATCTAGGTTTACCCCTTAGCAAACTAAGGGTGTCCAAGAGCAATCCTACAAAAGAAAAAAAGGAGTAATTCATGAGTCTATATTTTATTCTAAGACAAGAAGAAGACAAACTAAATCAAATGAAAGAAAGAAGGTGACTACACATGTTTATTTTCCCAAAGCATTTACCTCCATCCTTAGTAGAGGTTAGGGGCTCGTCAGAAACTAGGCCATCTATAAGGAGACATGAGGTGTGGAAGGCGTGAAGTCTCTCCAAAAGCACCTAAGACCTTCTTAAAGGGAAGGTCAATTCAAGCTCTCCAAACTTCAAAGGAGACGCCCTACTCAAGTGGGCCAAGCTCAAGTCTCCTCCCCTTTCCAAGTATGTGCTTCTCCTCTTCTATATGCCCTTAGCAAAGCCTATAAAATAAACATAAGTCAAAGGTCATCACAAAGAAAGTCAACATTAGCAAAGTCAGCACAAAATAAAGTCAACATAAACTAATTCTAAATAAACTCAAAGATTGATTATAGGTATCCCTTCTTGTCATTCTTCTCATTATTTTCCTAGGAAGGTCCTTTATGCTCTCATGAGTAATCATGGACCGATCATTTTGTTAGGAAAAATGAACAAGAGAGCTTGGTGGTGGATTGATAACATATGGGTATGGAACTTCACTTTCAACCTACACTTCACTTTCAAAGTTGGGAAGAAACTACAAATAGCAATCATATGGATGACATATTCTATTTTTCCCAACTAGGTATCTTGATAAGGATGAGACATAAAATTCCTAGGGTAAGATTCTCATATTTTGTTTGACACCAATGCGCAATTGAATATTTGAAAACACTATGACACAACTATAAAGGGAGGTATGAGTGTTACCAATATAAAAGTAGTAGTTTTGGAATTTGTTGCTCTGAAATTGGATCTGATTTGTAGTAAAATTAGAATAAACAATATAAAACAATCATGACAAGTCTACAAGGGAGTTTAATGAATGAGCCCATTAATATAAATAAAATTGGAAGAAACAATTTGTAGGGAAATGTGAGGTTACAATAAGAATGGGAACCCTCTAACCAATTGAAGGAAAACCTGTAATAGTAGGTGAATACCATGGGATTTGGAATATCAGATAATTTCAGTATAAATACATTATCTACCATTGGTAAGGAATCGTTAGTATCTCCTCTCACCGTCTCTTAATCTTTGAAATGGAATCGTGTTAAGCTCATTTGACTTGTGAGGGTGGAGTGGTATAGGAAGCAATAAAAAATGACACCTTTCGCCATAATACCTTTGTGTTTCATAAATATTCAATATGAAAGGGAGTTTGCTTTGTAATCATAATTTCAATATACAAATTCTATAGGGGTCAAATGAGGGCATATATATAAATGGAGTAAGGACTTAACTTTCTTGAGTTTGCTAATTGAACATAATTATGGCAAGCAATTTGTCTAGGCATTACAAATGTGATCGGAAAGTGTCCTAAAGAATAAGTGTGGTAGGTCTTAGCTATTAAGGACTAACTGAAAGTATATGAAAAAAGGAATAGAGGCTATCCTATAACAGAGGGACAACATATAATACATTGGTCAATGCTTCTTCTATGTCTACTGATGGTTCATGTATTTCTATGAAGTAACACTACGGATATTATGATACTTCAACATGAACCATGAAGAAGTGTAGTAAGAGTTGGTCGCTGATAGATTGATCTGTTGGTGTGTAGTACAATGGCAAAGACAAAAATGATGGGATCAAGAATCTAAAATGAACTATGTTGAATACTCAAAATTGATAAATTCGGACTGTTGGCTCGAATAATGATGGTATATATGGACGAAACTGCAAGGGTTCATGTTGAAAGAAAATCCTCTTGTCAAATGTCTGAAGTTTCAACGTAACGAAGAACCAAGAAAAAGCTCAAAAAAACTTCACAGTTCCCCATCATTGCACATGTATATGGATCTATATATCTTATGATTCATATAAAGGAACACCTCTTATAATCATGCCTATAGCAAGAAGGGCTTTTTTAGGTGATTAAAAAAATAGATAATAATAAATATCTCTATCACATTCATAATTAGAATGGTTATTATTATTCTCCTTGAACATATGGATAATACAACATGGAATAATACATGGATTAAATATGACTTCAAATTAGCTCACGGGGGACCATCGAGTCACTACACCTAAAGTTATAAGGGTTTAAGAAGAAGAAACCAAAAAGAAGAAAACTCTTATATAGAGTATTAGTTTCCCCTCTCCCTTTCTAGTTTTGTAAAATGTAGATACATGTATAGGTTTAATCTTCTATTTTGTAAAAAATAATAGAAGCATAATTAGGCTTGTATTGAGCCTCATGTATGGATTTATGGGTAGTTAAGACTGGTTGTCAAGGTTGATGGAAACCAACTTAAAACGACTTGAAGCTTCTCAATGAGGAATTGTGCTAGCTTACAAAAGCAAATTGGATGAATGTTTAGATGTATTTGGTGAGTTGATTGGAGTGTGTTTCTTGACAGTGGCTCGACCAACTCTCAAGAAAAAGGTCTAGGAGAAAAATTCTAAAAGAAAGACTACCCTAGTGAACTCAAAAAACAAGAGAGAACTACAACTTTGGCAAAGTTTATTTATATCAAATCCAAGTTGATTTTGCAAGATTGAGCACTCCTATTTATAGGCTTAGGAGTTGACTAAAAATCAAAGAAAAAGAGGGAGAATTTTCAAAATTCAAATTTGAAATGGCTCCAAAACAAGTGTTCCAGGGTTCCTTGAGGCCTAAGCTAGCCCAAATGAAGCCTTAGTTTGCTCACTATGTCCTTGTCATTCAAGAAACTTATTTTCAAATCCAGAAATCTACCCTAATAAACAAGCTTTGTATTAATAACTTTCTACCTAATCAATTATTCCAAAAACTTCCTATGCTAAATAGCCAAAAAAATACAAAACCAAAATTTATTCTTTGCTATGGGGCAAAAATACAAAGCCCAAAATTTATTTAATAGATTTTTGTATAAGACTTAGAGGAAGGAAGAAAATACTTGTATTTCACTATTCAACTGTAGAGTCTTCCTCCACGAGGCTTCATCTTCTTCTATCTTCTTAGCATGGTTTTGGTGGCTAGATGGTTTTCCATCAAAGGCTTCTCTCAACATGTCCAAGACCATTTTCATTCAACTATATCTCATCTATAGAGGCTTGTGCTTATAAGCAATGATATGATAGATGTGGAACTTAATTCCCTTGATAGATGCTAAACTTGAGCCTTTTTAGTACAATTGAGTTGCTTTGTACTTTAGTCCCACATCCCTTAGTTCATAGTTTGCAAGTGGACTAACACCTATATATAAAGCCCCATGCCTTTTGTTATTTTCATTTTTTACTGAATGAGAATTGGCAAGCTCACTTTAAATATAAGTATTCTCCTTTTGGGATCTTATACGAGGGACCTTCCTAGGGAGAGGAACCCAGGCTTGAGTTCCTAGAAAAAAGGTTATTATAGGTAGATGATAGGTACTAGACATTCTAGCCCAAAGTGTCTATTTAGATAATCTTGTGTATGAAAATTTCTTAGAAGACTTGATAAATCATCTATGTGTTGAGTTATAATGATATTATATAATTGTATATATTGTGCTTAAGCATTCTAATCTATACTTTGTGTAGTTGAAGTGTATCGACCTCATAACCTATCTATAGAAGATACATAATTGAATCATCCAATCCCTTATTTTTCCTATAAATATTTGCGAGTGTGAAATATTTTTTTCATCCCTTTTCACATATGTGAGTATTTTTACTAACTATATATAGTTTGGATGACAATGAAAGTTTATGATGGTGGTCACACAATTTTAGTTCGTAGGTTACGACTTATTTGGAAATAGATATGTCTACATATGTGATCCCTCATGTTATATCATCTTTGTGTTTCTCCCTTTTCTTTAATACAATTTTTTCTTTGCTTTAGCAAATGATGACTCCTACTCCAAGCATGCTATGCATATGGCTTGAAGAGAAACTAGGTTGGTGTGGAAGCAATAGAGGTATGGAGGTAATACTGGTTCGACAATGGTGAAATGAAAGTGTAGAAGTGCTTTTAAGAGTGGTTAGGCCAACTTTGAAGGAAGGGTGGCTAGAGGAAACCTAAAGGAGAGCTCTAGTCCAAATGATTCACAATGAGAGGAAAAGTCTGAAGTCATCTCAACAAAGTTTCTCTACTATTTTCATGAATGAATTTACAATATGGGTGCTCCTCTATTTATAAGAGTAAAAGAGAGTTAGGTGTTTCCAAAAAGAAAGGGAAATTCAAGCTCTAGAATTTGAAAATTGTAGCCAAATGAGAGCATGCTTCTAGTGTGACTTGCCTAGGAGGTAAGGTCACACTTCTCATGGCTTGGGATGCATATGAAGAGACAACCATAGCTTACTCTCCAAGTTAGTGCATAATGTAGGGTAAAAACCCTAATTCATGTATCTCACATAAAGGCCCAATTCGTCTAGGCCAAAAGGCTCAAATACAAAGCACAAAGAAAATCCTATACTACTTGGCTCAAAATAAACCTATTCTAATATTTACAAATAAAAAGCTTGACGGATTTGTCCATGTGAACTAGGTCATCACATCTTCCAAGGTCTTCACATTGTCCTTAAACCATGGGAACTTCATCTTAGGCCTACGAAGCTCTTGAGAAGGATTTTTCCTCAAATTTAAAGGATCTGCTTCATCATCAATTCCACCTACAAAAAGGATAAGGTTAGTGACATTACATGTGGCATTAATATCATATACCTAAGGCAGCACTAACCTATAACCATTATTGTTCACTCACTTAAGGACTCTAAAAGGACCATCACCTCAAAGAGTAAGTTTGGACATTGTTTGCTTAGGAAACCTATCTTTACTCAAGTGCAATCGAACCCAATCTCCTTCCTCAAAGATGACCTCTCTCTTTCCCCTATTGTTATACCTTATGTATGTCTCAATTTCTTGCTGAATTTAATTTTTAACCCTCGTGTAATTTCTTGATAAATTTAGATTTGGCTACCCCTTCTTTATGAACAAAGTCAAAAGATGTAGGAAATGGTAGTAATTTCGATGGAGTAAGAGGATTAAAATCCTAAACAACCTAAAAAAAAGGGAGGTTTTAGTAGTTCTATGAACTAACCTATTGTAAGAAAGCTTAATATGGGGAAGGAACTCATCCCAAGATTTGTGGTTACCCTTCAAGATTAACATTAACATAGTGGAGAGAGACCTATTGACAACCTTTTTTTGCCATTCAGTTTTTGGGTGACAAGAAGTAGAAAAGTTAAGCTTAGTTCCTAGTCTTGACCAAAGAGTTTTCAAAAAATGACTAAGGAACTTGGAGTCTCTATCTGACACTATAGTGCAAGGTATTCCATTAAGTCTCGCCATATCTCTAAAGAAGAGCCTAGCAATGTTGCTTGCATCGTTCACTTTGTGGCATGGTATAAAACATGCCATTTTACTAAAATGATTAACCACCACAAAATGTCCATACTAATATCTCAAGGAGTTGAAGCAACAGGCAAGTGGGTGTCAAGTCCATGAGGCATTGTCCTAGACTTAGATTGTAAACATGAGATGCATCTATGACACTATCTTTGGACATCCTTCCTATGTGGCCAAAATAATTTTTCCTTAAGCAAACTAAGGGTCTTCTCTACCCCAAAATGGCCCACAAGTTCCATTTCATGTATTTCCTTGACAAAGGGTTGCTTTCTTTATGATCCTTGAGGTATATAAATCTTTCCTTCTTTAAATAAGTACCTCTCAACCAGATAGAATCCCCCTTGTGCTCTCTCTAAACACGCAACATAGGTGAAGGAGAACTCATAATCTTGAGCATGCATTTTTGGAATGTGATTAAATCCAAGATATTGGGCTTCAAATTTTGAAGACCAAGTGTGCCTTCTTGACAAGGCATAAGCCACAATGTTACTTTTGCCCTTCTTGTACTTAATTACATGGGAAAATTTTTCCAAGAATTCCATCCACTTAACATGTCTTTTATTCAACTTGTGTTGGCCCTTCAATGATTTAAGTGACTTGTGGTCGTCACTATTAATGACAAATTCCTTGGACACTAGATATTGTTCCCTAGTTTGAAGGGCTCTCATTAAAGCATACAACTCTTTGTTATAGTGGGATAGTTGAGGGAGGCACCATAAATGTTTTACTAAAGTAAGCAATTGGTTTACCTCCTTGCAACAACAATGAACATATGCCTACATCGAATGCATCACACTCTAGCTCAAAGGTTTTTGAAAAGTCAAGTGGGTGCATTTATGAGTTTATCCTTGAGTTACTAAAAAAATTAGAGTTATTTTTCCCCAACTAACAAACACTTCCTTCTTCACCAAAATCATTGAGAGGTGAAGCAACACTAAAGAAATTAGGAACAAACATCATATAAAAGTTTGTTAACCCATGGAAGCTCATAACCTCCTATATTTTTTGGAGTGGGCCACTCTTGAATGGCCTTTATTTTCTCAAGGTCTACATGAACCCTATGCTTATCGACTACAAATCCTAAAAAGATGACACCATTTACACAAAAAGGTGCATTTTTCTATGTTCACAAAAACGTTTATGTTCCCGAAGAATGGCAAGGACAAACCTAAGATGACCTAGATGCTCATTTAGACTCTTACTATACACAAAAATATCATCAAAGTAACCAAATACAAACATACCTATGCAATCCCTAAGAACATCCATAAACCTCATGAATGTGCTAGGTGCATTAGTAAGTCCAAAAGGCAATTGATCTTAAAAGTGATTTTCCACTCCTCACCCTTCTTGATTCTTATTTGGTGATAACCACTCTTCAGATAAATTTTGGATAACATGGTTGACCCATGCAACTCATCAAGATATCATTAAACCTAGGAATTTGATGCCTATATTTAATGCTTATATTATTTAATGACCTACAATCACAACACATCTTTCACTTGCATTCGTTTTTAGGTACTAACAAAAATGGGAAAAATATAAGGGCTAAGACTCTTTTGAACCCAACCATCCTCCAACAAATCTTGAACTTGAGACTTTATCTCCTTGGTTTCTGGGGGGTTGGTCTTATAGGCTAGTCTATTCGGAAGATTAGCCTTAGGCACAAGGTAAATTTGATGTTCTATTACTCTAAAAGGAGGAAGCCAAATAAGGCCTTCCTTAGGAAATATATCATCAAACTCCTTCAAAAAAATGTCAATAGTAAGAGATAGTTTCTTAGGCTCAAGAGTATTGACAATGCATGTGAGTATTCCTTTACACAAAAGGAGGTATGTAGGTTGTTCAACATGGAGAAATCTTTTTATTGATTTTTTTATTTTTGACAAAATGTTCTCATGTTGAATGACCTTGGGGGAAGGAACACAAAATTCCCCCACCTCAAACTCATCATTATTTTCTAGACTTTCTTTTTGACTTAGACTTTTATTTTTTCCATCTCTTTCATTCTTCATTTGTAATTGATCCTCAAGCACTTACAATGGTGTTAAAGGATGAAGTTCAAACTTCTTCTCTATGTGAGTGAAGGTGATCTCGTTGGTGAGGCCATTATGTATGGTTTTCTTCTCAAATTGCCAACGCCTTCCTAATAAGATGTGACAGGCTTCCATAGGCATTATATCGCAAAGCACCCTATCCTCATATTTTCCCACAGAGAACTTGATCAACTCTTTGTCACCAAGAATTTATGAAAAAATGATTTCCCCTCTTAATGTAGCATAGTGAAAATCAAGAGTCAATCTAAGGAGAGACAACCTAATTTTGAGTAAATGTGAGTGTGTGGAAATGAGATTTGGAGGAAATCTATTAAACTATATCTAAAATACAAAAGTTCCTAGATCTTGGTAGAATGCACTTCTTTCATTGTCAAAAGTTAGGCCCAACTCTCATGAGGTCCAAATCACTTCCAATGCCCAAAAGCCCTCCAAGGCCCAATACATGATCAAAAGAAAACCCTATTCTACTAGACCCAAAATACAAAGCCCAAAATTAAATCCTAATTCAATATTTAAACAATGTTAACTAAAAAGATAAGAGTTTGGGCCCTCTCAGTAGTTGAGTCCCATTCCTCTTGTCTACCTATGGCCAAGGCTGGGGCATTTGTCATCAACCATTTTCCTATTATCATCCTCATAGTGTGTGATGAATGTGGGAGTCTTGGAGCTCTTTAAGTGGCTCCTACTCCTAATTTTCTCTTGCAACTTCTTATCCTTTTGTCTTAAGAGTCTAAGTGCCTCCTCTAGAATAGCAAGTTGGACCTCTCTTTCAATTTTATCTTTTTCCCTTTCAATGGCCTTTTGCATTCTTCAAATTTGTAGTGACTTTAGCTCTTGAGAAATTTGATTTAAACTTTTTGGATCTTCTTCACTACAGTCTTGATAAGTGTGTATTTTTGCCCTCATTTAATGTTTAATTCTGGGTATTTAATTGAATTTATGTGCTTAAAGATTGATGTAATTGGGATTTCCTATAATTGGGATTATTGAGCATGAGATACAAAAACATGTTAAAAATAACTTTTTAGTTGCATAAATGTTCTTTGAATATTTTGAGGTGTGTTAGTGCAGTTGCAACTAAGTTGAGCTCATGGAGGTGTGGAAATAAATTAATTAAAGCTTCATGACACCTTAAAGATAAATCCAAGAATAAGAAGTTATCAAAAACACAAAATCCAAGCCAAGCATTGCATGAAGACGACAAGAAAAGCTTGAAAAAGTGAAGAAGTTTGGTTAAACCAAGAAGAGAGGAACAAAAAAATTGGACCTTTCGGTTTTCTTTATCTTTATGATAATTTGGGGAAAATATATCTTTAGATATTTTATTTGATATTTTTAAATAATTATCTTATTTAATTATATCAAAATATTAAAAGATAATAACTACCAAATCTTTTTAAATATGACATGATCTTCTTGAATCTTTTTAGTTCTACAACAAACAAATATATCTTGAAGATATTGGATTATTTAGAAGATAATTTAAGGAGATTGCAAAGGGTTGATTTGGAAAACTAATACAAATACTAATTGGTGATAATTTATCATATATCTTTAATTAATTTATTTATTTAATTATATTAGATATTGATATTATCAACCAATTATATTTGTCAAATAATTTATATCTCTCCAAATATTTTTAAATATTTATCTTTATCTTTATGTTAAAAGATATTTGAGAGATTTTAACAACAAAAAAGCCTAGTCCAATTCCTATATAAAAAGACCAAGGGAGAAGCGGAAAGGAAAAGCTCAGGAGTTCGAAGTTTTGGAACCCTTAGGGGGGCCTAATTTCATTTCCTTTCTCTCTCTCCATTCTTCTATTTTTATTTTATTTTCGCATTCTATGGATTTCTAAACTTCTTGGGTTGATTCCATTGTAATTTCATTATGGATTTTGAGGTTAGAATGAAATAATTTCTTTGTTTTTTTTATTATTGTTGAGGTTTTCATTCATCTATGTCTTTTATCTTTGAATCACATAAAAACTAATGATTTTAAATCTATATGCATGTTGATCATATGAGTCCAAGGGTTTTTAAATCTAATTGAGACTTTACTTTGATTTTATTTAGAAACTTTCATGTGATTAAATGAGTTTTTACCAATAATTGAGACTTTACTTTGATTAAAGGTATTTACTCTAATGAAAATTAATTG
>Ga0214543_1012103_pt1 | contig 11692 bp, 9 predicted proteins | sample CNSS2metaG_FD_160094 | JGI IMG/M metagenome (GOLD analysis project Ga0214543, IMG submission 160094) | Root nodule microbial communities from cowpea collected in UCLA plant growth center, Los Angeles, California, USA - CNSS2 | ecosystem: Host-associated > Plants > Roots > Nodule | place: USA...
ATATTCGATTGCTCGTTCGAGAATTACGATCTTTAGTTATGGAACTGAATCATTTCCTTATATCTGAGAAGAACTTCCGGATTGATAGGAAGGAAGCTTAATTGGACTGAATCTGATTTTTTATTCTATGATTGATCAGTATAAACATCAACAACTCCGAATTGGATTAGTTTCTCCTCAACAAATAAGTGCTTGAGCTAAAAGAATCTTACCTAATGGAGAGATAGTGGGGGAGGTAACAAAACCCTATACTTTTCATTATAAAACCAATAAACCTGAAAAAGATGGATTATTTTGTGAAAGAAGTTTTGGGCCTATCAAAAGTGGGATTTGTGCTTGTAGAAATTATCGAGTAATCAAAGATAAAAAGGACGACCCAAAATTTTGTGAACAATACGGAGTAGAATTTATAGATTCTCGAATACGTAGATATCAAATGGGTTATATAAAATTGGCATGTATAATAACTCATGCGTGGTATTTGAAACGTTTTCCTTTTATATATATATATATATATATATATATATATATATATATAATTAAAAATAAATACTTCAATAATAAGAGTTCTTTGTGACAGTCTCATATTTGGTCTCTAATTATTATATACATCTTATTTCCTATTTTATTCTTTGTATATTTTTTAAAATTAAATTAATTGTTTTACTATTTTACCCTTTAATGGAGACCTTTTTAAAATTTTACTGTTTTTTAATTTGATATTTTTTATTTTAAATATTTTTTTTAAATTAAAATAACTATCTATAATAAAAGATTCTACAAATTAAATACAGTTCACTTAGAATAAAAATATAAATTTATTTATATATTTTTTATAATTATAATAATAATAATATATTATTATCATATAAAAAAAATAAACCCATTCACGCATATTCCACTAATGTAGATAAATAAATTGAAGAACACAATATTATTTTAGGTCTTACGATTATTTGAAGTAATAGTTAAACTTTTAGTACACTATTATTTTCCAACTCTCAAGCTCCAACATTTTGAATGGGTTACCAACGGTCAAATATTCCAAACCATCCAAACGGCGCGATCCCATCATCCAAATTCATAACGCAAACAGCAAATCAGTCGGAAACGCAAACCCACACGTCGTCGTTTTGCATCCCTCCTTCTCCAAACTTCGTTTTCGCGCATCATATTTCCCACACTCTCTGTAGGTCCTTATATTCGCAACAACAACAAAACTCTCAGTGAAAGCGTTTTTTCGCAGTTCTTCTTGAAAACAATGGAAGTTTCTAAGAAGAAAGGGGTTGCGATCAAGAAGACCAACAATCACTGGGCTTTTCTGGTAATTTTTCGTTTCCCCTTATTATGCTTAGTATTGTTGTGGTATTGCAATGCGCTTGATCATTCCGGAAAAAAATTCTCTGTTTGTGAAACTATAGATTTTCAATTTTGAAATCCATAAGTTTACATTTGAATTGTTGTTGTTTTCTTTATCATTGGTATTATCATTATTATTAAGGTATTATATGTTACATTCATGACGTTGATTCAGCTACTATTGTGCTTTTCCAATTTAGATCTCTCTGTTCGTATGTTAGTTCTATTGTGGTATTCAGAGTTTTCTATTGTTAATTTGTGATTGTCCTTTTTGTGTGTTGCAATGTGTGAGATACAGGAGCATATTGAAGCACCTATGTGGGTAGATTTGACTGTTGAAGCGGTCTCTGGTAGTGCAGACACGTGAGTTTTCTATTAGATTGAGTTCTTTTGTATCAATTTATGTTTGTTGTTTTGATTTTTAATTTTGTTATGCTGCAGAGATGGTGATGATTGGTTCAACAAAAGTCATCCGTAAGGAACCTTTTGGGTTTTTCTTTTTGGTGGTTTCGTCGATTTGATATCGACCTTGGGATTGTTTTGTAAGCTGTGTGTGTACTTTCTACAAATCACTTTCAGGTTCCACCAAATGTCTGCTCAAGAGTTAAAATCCAAGTTTTCTCAGGGTGAGGAGATATTGGCTCCAGGAATTGATTTGCAAGGAGTAAATTCGCCTGAGCTTCCTTCTTCGGTCTCGAGATCTAGAGGCAAAGACTACAACAACAAGAAGTGGGAAGGTATTAATCTGAGTACTTTGTTAGATAAACAGACGGGTAGGAGAGGCTTACAACAATGTTCCAGCTTTGGCCAAGTGAAACCCAGATTAAAATCAAATGTGATCAGGCCAAAAGGAGCATTGAGTGGGAAGTTTGGATTGACTTTTGAACGGCAAGCCGGAGGAAAAACTGAGTCAAAGGCTAGTTGTAGCAAACCAAGTTCAAGTTCAGATCGCAAGACTGGTGGAAGCTCTCCAAGAAGTACAATTACGTCTGAGAACACTCAGAAGTATATGGAGGTATCTAGCAAAGCATGTGATCAGAAAATAAGTTCATCAATTAGGAGGGTAAGTGTTGGGAAATGTTGTGTTACAAGAAAAATCTCAAACATTCAGCCACAAAAGAAATGTTTGGGGGTAAGTAGTCAACCATGTGATCAGAAAAGTAGAAGTTCATCCGTTATTAGCGTTAGGAGAAGTTATGTTTCAGTAAAGACTTCAAAAGTGGAGATAGGTGATAATAGCACGCAATCAAGGGGTCGTAAATCATCTTCTGGGAAGTCTAGTGTTGGGTCATGTTCAAACACAAGTATTGAAGTTAAGTTTGTATCAAGGCAGCACAGAGAGAAAATCACAGATGAGAAAGGTGGGGTGACAATTAAGCGTGCAATTAAGAATCGTTGCAAGCCAGGTGAAACATCGAAGGCATTGGCCATTTTAGCCGAGGAAACAAAATCTGGTAACAGAATGGGAAGTAACATCAATTTTGCAAAGCCAGCATACCATCGAACAGCAAAGTCATTGGTGAGAAGCTGCACTGTCCTTAAGTGATGCATTTCTTTTTTGTTACACAAATTCTTTTGAATGATGTAGATATGAGTCCAGCTCATATTAATTGAGTATTAAGAATTGTTTTCACCAAATGATTGCAAAATGCATCAGATTTAATTTTCTGAGTGCATTCCTTATCTGAAAGTTACGGTGCTGTAGCTACTTATCGCAATATTTTCTTTTGTAGCTATAGTCAAACTTGTTATGTTTATCAAGGGTGGTGGATTTTCGTTTGCAGGTCCAGTATCCGTCTACAAGTTCAAAGGCATTGTTACAACACTCAGTAAATAAAGAAAACAGTTATATGGATCGTGCCAAGGCGAAACTAAGAACTACCAAGATTAATAGTTTAACAGTCAAGGGTAAAGAGAATATAACAAAGAATGTGACAGTGAATCGGAAATGCATTGCAAGAGGTGTTTCTGCAGGGGGGCATGTTAGAAGTCATAGAACTGAACACAACCTGCAAAAGGGCGACAAAGCAGGATCAACTTCTTTGACAAATTGTGGTATGGTAGTCAATTGATTGGTTGACAATTCTTTATTGTTTCTATAAAAAAACTCTTGGAATTAGACTTCTAATATCGCATGCATAATCAAAGAATCTCATTGGATGTGGTGGAAATATTAAAAGTATCTTTAGATGCATGATATCTTTCCCATTTTTTTGTAACGAGAAAATCAAGAATAACTTTTATATATTTAACCTTTATGAGCTTTCTAACCAAAATGTCAATTTGTTTATATTCTTATTTACTAATTCATTCTTTTGGGGGCGCGAAATTTTATAATTATTTTCACTGACATGTACTCATGTTGTCATGCTATGTTTTTCACCTTGGAATTATAACTTCCCTATGGCTGTTTATTCCTCTTGATCTTGCGATTGAATTGAACTACAATTTTGTAACTTGATTGCAAAATGCTTTTGTTTTGTTCCCCTTTTCTTTTGCATTTTAGTTTAAGTGCTATTTAGCAAACCTTCCTAGTCTAATTCAAGTTCATTAATGCAGGAGAGAGCACCAGCCAACGTGAGGCAAAGAACCCAGTTAATCTGGCCATGAGGATTTACCCACGCTAGATGAGTACAACATTCTTTCCTCCAGGTATAAAAAATTAGGGAAAAAAATGATGGCCCCTTTCAAAATTTTGGCTAAGTCACGTTCTCAGTGAAGCCTTATATTGGTTTATGTTAGTTCAATAGCGTAATTCTAGTATGGCTATGGCCCCTCCCTGCAATGTTGGTGATATATTTTAGTTGCTCTTCTAGCTTTTATCATTATCAAATGATCTTATTCGGTAATTCACTTTCACCTATTTTCACGTACGCTAATTGATACAAGGAAAATGAAACATACTGTTACAAACCAATATTGACCGATCTTGGAACCACGGTCAATTTTTGTGAATGGTTTAAATAAATCCGCATCAGAGTTTTGGTAGAAATATTTTGACTAATACATACTACTATGTAATTATTTATCATCGATACCATTGGGGTGTTAATAAAATTTAGCATACCAGTAATCGCTATTCCCTACCAGCTATTGCCTACCAATTGGTTTGTTTTTTTTTTCCTCTCTCAATACCCTATTCAAATCTCTCATAGTTAACGTCTAGCATACTTATTACTTGTATAATAAGAGTGCTAGATTCTTGCAAATTTGGAATATAGCCCTCACCTTAATGTTGTGTTCTTATCAAAAAATGAATTTAGGGAGAGTTAGTGGACGGATTTGAGTGGATTTGATTGAAGATAAAGTTTGTGTTGTTTCTTTTATAAGATTTGAAAGTGAGGGTAAATAGATTTGAAGATGAAGTTTGTTGTGAGTGATTTAATTTATGCGATAAAAAAAAAATTTAATAGATAAAAAAGGAAGATTTCAAAATTACCTTTATTGTCAAAAGTATTATAAAATAATTTTTGGACTTGTTGAAATTAATTTTTAAAGATGTTGATGAATAGTTTTGAAAATAATAATAATAGATAAACAATACAATGTTAAATATTTAGATATTAAATATTATTGTGATTATTATTTTATTGACATGTGTATTAATTTTTCTTTAATAATATATAATTGTAAAAGCTATCTATTTGATTATTATTATTATTATTATTATTATTATTAATGATTATAAGTATAACATGCAAATATGATGGAAGTTGATACATTTGGAATGAGATACTAAAAAATAATATGCAACAATAAACGTAAAAAATGTAGTCATAAGAACATTCCTTGTGAAGAAATAAAGTTCATTATTTTATCAAATAATTGTTAAAGTGAATTAACATAATTAAAATATATTACGGAAACGTACAATAAAAGACATAATGATAATAATAATTGAAATTAATTTTTATGTTGAGGAATAGTTTTGAAAATAATAATAATAATTGTAATAAAGAAAGAATACAATGTTAAATATTTAGATATTAAATATTATTGTAATTATTATTTTATGGACATGTGTATTAATTTTTCTTTAACAGTAGTTATAAAAGCTATCTATTTTTTTTATTATTAATAATGATTATAAGTATTACATGTGAATATGATGGAAGTCGATAAGAAAATGTAGAAAATGTAGTCATAAGAACATTTCTTATGAAGAAATAAAGTTCATTATTTTATCACATAATTGTTAAAGTGAACTAACATAATTAAAACATGATTTAAGATGGATAAAAGTGAGAGTCTTCGTGATGGTCGGCTCAAGGGTAAAACGAGTAAAACACTTGCTTTATATCTTAATAATAAGAAGATCTCAAAAAGATTTTTACTACTAATATTTCTTTATTAAATTAATTATAAAATAATGTTTAAAAATAAAAGGCCTCAAAATATTTTTAGTACTAATTAATATACCTTTATTAAACTAATTTTAAAATTATGTTTAAGATAAAAAAGACCTCTAAAAAATATTTTATTACTAATATAACTCTATTAAATTAATTATAAGTTTATTTTTGGAAATAAAATTTAATTAAATTATTCTTAGTGTATGTTAATTTTTATTGGTATTATAAATGATAATTAGTGAGTTAAAATTTTTTATTAGTATATTATAATTTTGTTTACCTTATGAGATTAACTGTCTTTATTATCTTATAATCAATTTGGATTCTATTTTCTTCTTTGATATATCTATGATTTCTCTTTACCTCTCCTTATCTTATGTTGTCCGTGTGTACAAATTTTTTCATCCTCATTTCTGGTTAGTATGTTTTTTCTTTCTATTTGTGTTGTTATTTTTATTCTGTTTTGGATTTGTATTAGAATTAGAAATGTGTTTCTTTTACTTAGATTTGTTTTTTGATACTTTTAGATACGAGTTTCAAGAGTTTTTTTTTCCATATATCTTGAGGAGAAACTGAATTTTTTTACAAAACTATTAATTAGATTATGGTTTAATCTTTTATTGGATAATAGATTAATTGGAATATAATGCAAAGTTGAGTTTTCTGTAGAAAGATAATTCAAGTATAGGGAAAAAGAAAGACTTACTATCGAGTTTAAAAGAGAAATATTTTTTTTAATTATTTTTATTAGTGATTAATCTTAAAATAAACAACTTGCAAGCTTGTGACAAATTTGAGACTTAAGAATAAAAAAGAGACTTGATACTTTAAGATATTGCAAGTCTACCATCGAGTTTATTTTCTTGACAACCAGAAGTAGATTTAATTGTTTTAATTCATTCGTTTTATATATTTATCTTTAGTAGTGTTTTATATATTATCATTTTTTTTCATATAAAAAAAAAATATAGGTATGTCAACTAGAAAATTTAAATCAGGCTATTCAAAAATTCAAAAGAAAAGAAGAATTGAGACTTTAATTGCATAACAAGAAAGAGCTATGGAGAAAAAAGAGCAAATGTCTTGTATTAAGGTGTGTAGATATTTCATTTTTAAAAGAAAAATGCTTAAACCTTGAAAAATATTTAAAACATGATAATTCGTTGAATATGGATGGATTTGATTTAATTTTAGAATTAAATATCTTAAGAGAAATTATAGACTTGGAAAATGATAAACTAATTGACATTCTTAATTATATAAAAAGAATAAATTCTTTTCCAAATGTATATATAACTTATAGGATAATGTTAACAATTTTAGTGTTAGTTGTTTCATCCGAAAAGAGTTTCTCAAAGCTAAAGATAATAAAAACTTATTTAAGATCAACAATGTCTCAAGAAAGATTAAACGAATTAGTCCTATTATCTATTTAGAAAGAAATGTTAAATGAAATTCATTAAGACAATGTAATAAATAATTTTGCATCAAAAAAAGCTCGAAAAATAAATTTTAAATAAAAGGTCTTATTTTTTAAGTTTGCTTTAGGTCTCCCAAATCGTTAAGTCGCCCCTACCTTCGTCCATAGAAGCAAATAACCTATTCCATCAATATTGTGTGGACATGTCCATAACATGTTTTGTATATGATGGGTGTGAGCAAAGAAAGTCGAAGCAATGTCTGAATAAGTTGTCATCTAGAAAGTTCATCGTTCGTAACAATTTTGACAATGTGCACTATTGTATATTGAAATGAAGGGTTTCCATGAATTAGGCTGTTTGCTGAGATCATTTACTCATGTATGTCCCTGTGGCGGAATCCATATGAGTTGAAGACAAATAAATGAAAATTTTAATAATAATTGTAAAGAAATACCATAAAATGAAATTAATTTAGTAATTGAAATATAATGAAGCAAAGACTGGAAGGATACTATTCAATCAAAAGATTTATGAACTTCTTCTAGTTTTTCAAGAACTTGGTTGACATTAAAATTCACCTGGTCGAAACGTTGGTTCATGTCGAGTGTCAAATTTGATAAATTGTCTTCCACTCGCTGCATTCTTCTTTACATGTCTTCCATTCCATGCATTTTAATTTTCATGTCTTGCACCTCACCCAATATTTGAGTTATACTTTCAACATGTGAGTGGAAGGGTTCATGTTGAAATCTATCACAAGAATGGTGGGTACCCATTGCAGCGTTGAGAATAGTCCAAATGTGAGTCAAAAGTCCTACATTGGATAAAATAGACAAAGTTAAACACTATATAAGATGTAAGACCCATAACACCATTGTCTTAAGGTTTTGGGGTTAAAGTGTTGTCAAATGCCTTATATGTGTAAGACCAATGTCATATATATAGAACCACAATGACTATAACCATAAACCATATGAAATATAAACCCAACATATAGTGTCTTCATGTAAAGGACCTTGCAGTTGTGCCTACGATTCATCATCATCATTTGCCCAAACATGTTGTCAGACATTTTCACATTAACCAATTGAACTTTTTCAAAGAACTTGTACAAAAATGTTGTCTCAATCCTATATGGTGCTTGCCTCGGGAGAAAGGTCAACTCCACCATATTGCATGATTTGGGTGATCAAAGTATCGTATGGAAGAGGGGCATCACTAGTCCTGCATTTAAACATATCTTGCATGATTGAAGCCAATTAATAAAAATGTTATTTTTGAGGGCCCATATTATAAAAATGTCTTCTTGCATGACTTTTGCAAAATTAGTTAGACGCGGTGTCAATATATGAATCAACACATGATGGAGAAGTCTGTCCTTTTAATGTTGAGCGAACCTATAATTTTAACATTTTGACTATTCATCTATGATCTGATCATAGAAGCCAACCCTAACAATTGTATGGGAGGTCTTCCAGTATGTCTACAAATGATAGTTGTAGATCTTTATATTTCAGATCCGCTATATTAAGTCAACCATTATGTGTTATTCTAAGTTTTTTCTTGTTAACCTCACTGAAGAGGTATCAATTTGTAGTGATCTTTAGGTTTGAATAAAATACTTTTATAAGTTTGCATAGTATGGAGATTCCAATGCAACAAAGTTTAAGATCCCTTGAAACAAAATATGCTGATGGAAATAAAGACCAGTTGATGCAAAAGATTGAAAATTTATAGTTTTTTGGTTCAACAATTCTCCTTGAATAAAGCTCCAACCCATATTTAACCATTTGATCATGGTCGTTAAAAAAACGTCTTTGATCTAAAACGTCTTCCATTGAGGGTTTCTTTGGGTGAGGAGGGTTTACATCTGTTGCATTCATTAACAAAAGAATTTATTACAAATAAGTTAGTCAACTACTTCCTATAATCATAATAACTAACTTGTTCAATCATTGATGTGCTGTCATGCCCATTAGACATTTGGTGTTAGTGGGATTTGAGCACATGAAATCATGACATTGTTCCATAACTTGATCATCATTTATGTTCATCGCTACTAACATTTCCCAAATGCCATTTTATGTGTATTGGAAAGTTGAATTGCGACACATCATGTTGACTTGTTCATTAGGAATTTCATTTTGTTGCTCGATATCCATCACTTGGCCTATGGCTATGGACAATTTTTTTTCAAAATGGGAGTTTCCAGTCCCCATAACATCCATAAAACCATCTAGATTAGTAGTAAGCTTCTCAAATTTTGAATCCATGATATCACCAAATGGAACAAATGACATGGATTGAGTCGGTGATGAGATGCCTCTTACCAAGGGACCACAACAAGAGCAATGGCTAGGAGGATACAAGAGGAATGGGCCTCCAATGCACATACAAGGCCCAAGATGAACTTTACATGGGCCAAGGAAGATGTGGAGACCTAGCCTAAAACTCTTTGTTTGTAAATATTAGAATAGGGTTTAGTTTTGGGCTTTGTATTTTGGGCCCAGTAGAATAGGGTTTTCTTTGGGCCATGTATTGGGCCTTAGAGGAAATTGGGCTTTAGAAGTAATTTTGGATCAAAAAGGAAAATTGGGCCAAATAGGCCGAGAGTAGTGTGTCTACTCTAGAAAAGCCTAGAAGCTTCTCAAACTTGCTCTCCAAGGATGAGAGTTAGCTTCCCATGGCAAGACAAGTGTGACTTGCTTAGGTGGCAAGTCACACCTCCCACATTCTCCTTTTTGGCTCCAAAATTCAACTTTCTAGACTCCTTTTTCCCTCCACTTTTTGAAGACTCCTTGGTCTCATTTTAGCCTATAAATTGAGATGACTCCAAACTCCTCTCTTTTTGTGAATCAACTTAGGCTAGAGTTCTCCTTCTTGGTTTCCTCTAGCCCCCTTCCTTGAGTGTTGGCCCAACCTCACTTGAGAGTTTCTCCAAACACCATTGCTGCACCACTTCTCCTCTCATCTTCTAACTTTTGCACCTTCATCCTTCTCCATGGAAGCTTCATCAATTTCGCATGGCTTCTCCTTGGCTTCCTTACTCTTGAAGATGGACTCATCATATGGTATCTAGAGCCTTGGTTGATCAAGCTTGACGCCAAGAGATAAGTTCATCTTCCTTGTGCTTTTTCTTTCAATTTCCGTGTTGTTCATTACTTCCTTTGATTGTCTTGTTGTTTTTCTTCTTTTCACCTCATTAGTTATATGGTTCTTATCATTGTTCCTTTGGAACCATTCGGCCAATGTGCCTAAGAACTCAACCATGGTGAATTTGTATGCCTGTTATATTTTCATTTGAGTCTTGTTCATTTTCTATTTCATCTATTTGAGTCATTTCAATTTTCTCATCCATATGTTTTGTCTAGAGTAATGTGTAGTTCATTTATGTCTTAACTTTGTTTAGCTTTCCATTTTGCTACTGTTTTGCTGTTGTTTTGCTACTGTATTGCTACTGTTTTGCTGTTATTTTTGGTTCATAAATACACCTTCTCTTCTCCCTTGGAGCCTTGGAAATGAACCTTCACATCTAGATAACTTTTGTTATCTTAATGTCTAGTGGGAATTTTCCTTGTGCTTGCTTAATCACCTAAGTTTCATTTTCATTTTTAGTGTGCTTTGTGTGCTTTTAATTTTCGCATTTGAGTTCATACTTGTTAATTAGTTCTTAGCAAGTTCTTTAGAGTTAATTTCCATTGTGTTTCCTTGAGTTTCATAATCTTCTTTTGATTCCTTTAAGTTTCCTTCTCTTTTGTTTCTATTAAAATGCAAATGATCAAGCATAGTGTGGTGGTGATTCTAATTTGTGGTGGAAACTAGCTGCTGTAAGAGCTATAAAAAAAAGAAAGAAAAAGAGCACAAAAAGAGTACAAGCAAGTGCCAAAAATAATCAAAAGAAAAGATTAAAAGAAAGTGGCAAAAGAAGTACATTAGAATCACAACCATCACTTGAGTTTGAGAGCATTTTTTTGTTGTATTTTACTGCTGTTCCAGTGTTGTCTGTCTGCACACTTTCTGTATTTGTTTTATCACAAAACATTGGCTATTGCAAATCCAGATCTGATTTTTGCCTCTTGTAGCTAAATCATAGACGAAAAAAAGAAAACAAAAATCATTGAAAAATGTTGAGAAATGAAAAAATGATAAATCGCTGAAGTAGAGGTTGAATTTCACGTTTTTTGGACTGGCAGTGGCTGAAAATTCAAATTATATGTAGATTTCTAGCTTGTTTTTTGTTGTTTTTAATCCATTCTAGTGCCATTATTTAGGTAATTCATTTGTGTGCTTAACTTGTTTCTTTGCCTTATTTCTAGTTTGTCTTTCTTTGTTAAATCTTTGAGTATGTTTCAACTATATTCCACTTGAGTTTAGCTCTTCTTTCATTTAAGCTTTTCTTGTTTTTCCTTATTGGCTTCTTTGGTTTGGTGTTGCATTCTTGGTGGAAGATTTCTTTGGAGGTAACCAAATACTCAAGGTAGCATCTTAGGAGGTGGAAACCAAAGTGGAACTCCAAGCTACAAGTGAAGTTCACAAAGGAGAAAATTCAAAGCAAACACT
>Ga0214543_1012104_pt1 | contig 11692 bp, 12 predicted proteins | sample CNSS2metaG_FD_160094 | JGI IMG/M metagenome (GOLD analysis project Ga0214543, IMG submission 160094) | Root nodule microbial communities from cowpea collected in UCLA plant growth center, Los Angeles, California, USA - CNSS2 | ecosystem: Host-associated > Plants > Roots > Nodule | place: USA...
TAGTATAAATAGTAATAATAATAATAGAATTAAATAATATTAATAATAATAGTAAATAAAATAATAATAATAATAATAGTAATAAAAATATAAATATAAATAATAAAAATAATAACTAATAATAATATATAAACAATATGAATAATAATAATAATAATAATAATAATAATAATAATAATAATAAATATTATTATTATAATAATAATAATAGTAAAATAATAATAAAAATAAAAATAATAATAATAATAATAATAAAATAAAATATTAATAATAATAGAAATGATAATTATGATAATACTGCCACATTTAGAAGAAAAACTTTAAACATCTCGGCAAGTCATTAAAAAAAGAAGAAGAATCATAATAATCATAGTAGTGATGAAGTCACATAGAGTACTCAGTACAATGGAAACCACAAGCATATCTATACCCTCTCTAAAATCACATACAACAAACATAAAGAGGTTAAACGATAAAAGAATTTTGGTTCACGACAAGGCTTTCATGCATCAATATATAATGCAATTGCATACAATATCATTCAAAAAGGAAATGGCAGTTTTTTTCAGCCTCCTAGGGTTTTCTCAACCCTTTCACATCCATGACCACTCAATCACCATTCAAATGCATAACCAATTCAACCAATCATGTTTCATAATGATTAATATGATTCTATGATTATATTATGACTCAACATACTCTAGCATATTATAAAAAGCACAATAATAATTAAATAACACTAGGACTTGAACCCAAGCTCTCTCACATAATTAAGTACTCTCAACCACTTAAGCTAATACTTTTCCACGTCACATCAATCAATATTTAATGTCATAAAGGCTCCCAGTACCTGCATTTATTAATTAATTATTTATTTACTTAATTAATATTCACGGGTCTTACACATAACATCATATTTTTCAGGTTTACAACACTCAACAACTATGTTAATAAATCAATACCACAACTTATTTGAACATGAACATGTTCCATAATCATAACTTACCACTTCACAAGCAACAAAACAACCTTTCCATCCAAATTCCTCAAAAAAACTTTTCCATCCAAATTCCTCAACATAACCTTTGGTTGAAAAAAATATAATAAGACAAAAAAGAAAACCAATATTTACTTGGGGTGTCAAAAGGGGCTAGTGCGGCCTGTTTAGGCCCGCCCGATTATTGCTTGTTTGAAACGGGTTTGACTTAGGCCCACAAAAGGAAAACAAGCTCGATTATTCAACCTGGCCCACGGCCTAGAGGGTTGGTCCACCAGCTTTGACTTTTTTTTTCTGATTTCCAGATTTGAGTTTTTATTCTCCTTCAATGAACAATAGAACAATATATTATATGACAAAGTTCAGGAATAATGTACAACGTTATAAAAAAAAACAAAAATGTTAACTTTAAAAAACAATGTACAACATTATAAGGCAGCAAAACCAGCACCTACACTAAGAAACGAGCAACCTGTTGTTGTAGAAGCCAAGGAGACAAAGCCAAAGTATATATGTTTGATCTTACATTTTCCAGCACATGCTTACCCCAACCTCCCCACACTCACCTTCTTATACACAATTATTATCTTTGGTTTATTCTTGAAATAGGTGAAAGTAATCTAAGTTTCTCAGTTACATCTTTTGCTACACTTTTCAATGTGACGCTTCAAATGAGAAATCCCATACTTTTTACTACTAATAATATATTTTGGTTACAACTATTACACCTTGCCTTCTCCTTTCCATCATCATGAACCCCAATCCTATTAAAATATTTCCAACAATAAGAAGTTGTTCACTTCTCAATTTTCTTAGAAGAAGATTCTCTAAGTTTAACACTTCCATCAACATTTTCAGTTTAGATATGCTCTTCAACCACATCAACATTTTCAGTTTAGATATGCTCTTCAACCACATCAACATTTTCAGTTTAGATATGCTCTTCAACCACATCAACATTTTCAGTTTCGTGATCAACACTTGGAGGAGGATTAGCAATTGACTCATCCATTATATTTTACTAAACATCCTAGGTTCACTAAATCCTAATACAAAAAAGCAAAATAACATAACCCAGTAAAAAAAACACAAATAAGAACCCAAGCAGCAAAGCAACACAAACAACAACACAAATTTCTACTAAAACAGTAACACAAACTACAATTAAAGTAGCCCAACAACACAAATGTGTGTTGTGTTGTCTGGTAACTCACTAACATAACAACAACACTGTGTTCTAAAATAACAACACTTTGAGCACAAAAATCAATAGTGTGAGCTCAAAACAACAACACGACACAAATATAACACAATCCAACAACAAACTTCTCAATTACAGCAAGAAACACCTCAATTACAACAAATAATTACAATACTTTACTACACAAACATCAACAAACAGTCCAACAATTGTTCATTTTTTTTTTCAAAATGAATGGCTCGATATGGTTACCTCCAATCCAAAGAAGCCAATTACGGTAGTAGCTATGAAATCCAAATTGGGGGAAATCACAATAATTGTTCATTGCGTTGTCGTTGCTTTGCATTCTCGTCCAGTCGTTGTCAGGTGGTGGTTGCTTTGCCTTCGTGGCCAGCGAGGTGTCGTGGATGACGGAGGAGGAGAAAACACCAACGAGTCACGCGACACACACAAGGATGATGATGACATCTTATTTTTTAGTATTTTTCCTTTCTAAAAGTATTTTTTTAGTTTAAATAAATATGTTTTTGTCTCTAACTAACTAGTTTTTGTTATTGGCTTATGAAAATAGAGCCATCATAAAAATATGATAAAAAGAGTGTTTTACCATTTATTTATTTCTATTAGTTATGTGCCTTTAGAATTTCCCTTTTTAGAATAAATTATCCTTGTAAGGAAGCCCTCCCTTTGTGCTATTTTTAGTTTTCAATCCTTAATTCCAATTTTCTCTTTTTGCAAAGCAACACTTGGGGGGTTAACTACACTTTGACTAGATTTCCTCCCCAAAACTCTTCGTTTAACTTAAACTACTTGATTTGACTTTTGCCTTGATGGAAGCAGGCACGAGGAGCTCCAACGTGAGGTAGAATCTGATTCAACGAAAAAGCCTCTAATGTTACATAACAAACCAAGTCAAATGCGCAAGTTTAATTTGAGAGAGATTTGAAGCTTGATATGTAATCAAGATGGAGAGAGATTGAGGCAACGTGGAGAGATAGACAAACGAGAGGAAGGTCAAGCTGATTAAAGGTGCAACGACAATTGGGATCAAGGTTGGAAATCTGAATTCGAGCTGAAGGAAATAGGTCAGATTTTTCATGTCTTTTCTGATTTTTCTTAAAGGGTTTTTTAAGGGCAAGCAATTATGTTTTCTAGGCAAACCCTATATTGTGCGCGAAAAAGAGGAATATTAGGAGCTAGGGTTTGTGTTCTAGGTGTGAGCGAGAGTGATAGGGAGTGAATTATAAGAGGGATTTCTCCAATCTCTTATGAACACAAAGTGACTTTCAGAGAGTGGGGTCTTTTCTAATGTGTAGTTGGCTTCACTTAGGTAATCACAAGCACAACGTGAGCTTCTTTCACCAATTTATTTCTAACACTTTCTTGATTTCTTGTTATCATCTGACTTTGCAATGAAATTCAGTGGTTTACTTTCAATTTGATTTCCAATTTCTAAGTTTGCTTGTGTTTTATGCTTTTCAGTCTTTAAACTCGGTCCTTTAAGATTCCCTTTAATGTTTTTAATATTAATGTCTAGTTTGTGTTGCTATGATAGCGTTTGAGCTTGGTTCACAATTTTGCACACAATATTGGTTCCTTTTTGGAATTCATATGGTCCCAAAGTGGGCATAACTTCCCGAGATGTCTTCTCGAGTGCAATAAGGCCATAGTTCAATCACTAAATCAATTTTTACCTTCATGCTTGTTCTTTTGTTTTAAGCTTTTGCACCAAGTTCATTTTCCTTGCTTTAGTTTTACCTTTCTATAGTAGTTTGGTCTTTGAGTCAGTGTAGTGATCACAAAGTCATATTTCTGCACAATTTAATGTTTCCTCTAGGAAACCAAGTGACCCCAAAGTAGACATACATTATCAAGATGTCTTCTCTGGTGTAGAAGGATTATTGTCCATTCACTATAATTGATTTAAGCTTTATGTTATTTTGCAATGATTAATTTTGTTACGCATATTTTTTGTTACCATTTTGTTTGCTTTTAAGATTCTACACTAGTTCATTTTTTATGGCTTGCTTTAATTTCTTGCACTGAGTAGTTTCAATTCAAATTTTCTAGTAGTGTTTTGATTCAATCCTTTTCTTCCTTCCATTTTGTTAGCTTCCAAATTTTTACTACTATCAAATCTTGCTTTAATCTCCCATTTTGAGAATTTAACCCTATTTTGGTTCAAGCAATGCATTTATTAATTTCATTTAGCATCTTGAACTGTTCTGAAGTCTTGCATTAGTGTCCTAGTGATGTGAACCTCATTTGCACAAGGGCTGACTTAGGATCTTTAAGGTTAGAACCTTGTAGAAAACTTGGAAACTTATTGAAAAGGTGGATTATAAAGAGGTTGAAATTCTAGTTTGGACAATATATTGGAAATATCGATATCTCGAGTTGTAGAACTCCAATTAACGTGATTCCAAAATGAGGTGAAAGTTCACGTTCTGAACTATAATTTAGACTTAAGAAACACTAATTTTGGGCAAGTAGAACGAGAGTTATGCCTACATGATAAGTTTAGGCATAAGTGAGTTTATGATTTAGGGTGAAAGATGAAGATGTGAATATGAAAGGTGGAAGGAAATAATCACTCTTTTCAAGGGAGGCAACACACAAAGGAAGGGAAAGTCTTTTTATATAACCAAAGGTTCTTGAATCACTCAAGAACTTAGGAAAATCACTCTCTCTAAAATAAAAGAGAAAAACTCTAATTTTCTTAATAAAACTCAACTTTTTTTCATTGATAAAAATGGTTCATCTTATATAGAAGCTTTAACCATCAAAATTGCAAAAGACCCATAACTTGCAATTACATCCCACTTAAGCTATTAATGATCCCACTATTTAATGGCTGATTGTAACTGAAATTATGGCAACTCAAAAGTCACCAAAAAGTATTTAGTTATGCATCCTCTTGGTCTCCCAAAGGTTAATGACTAAGTAGCCAATTTGGCCATTGTTACAACTTGAAATAAAACCAAACTAGAGCACATTAATTGATTAACCCAAAACATAATTTGGTCAACCAATTTTACAAAACATTGGGACATTATTTAAATAAACTAATAAAGTAAAAGAAACTGCAACAAAGTGGTGCATATTAGTCCTTCTCCATTTGGGGAATGATGCAATTCACAACCTTGGTCTGTTCACCTTGAAACTTGGGCTTGTATTCAAATAATATGGACAACATTTGCTGAAGAGTTTCCTTTGCTTTCCTTGCTCCAACCCTTGCCATAGGTCTTCCAAGTTCTTCAAGTGGATCCTTGTCCTTGCTGTTGTCACGTCTCCATCATTCTCTCCTTCTTGAGAAGGATTTCTCCTCAAATTAGATTCTTCATCTACGTCAAAAAGAGATAAGTCAAATACATTCAAGGTAGAACTAACAGTATACTCACCAGGTAGATCAATTTTGTAAGCATTGTCATTGATTCTTTCAAGAACTTGGAATGGACCATTCCCTTTTGGTTGAAGCTTTGATTTCCTTTGTTGTGGAAACCTTTCCTTTCTCATGTGCACCCAAAACCTAATCTCCGGGTTGGATGACAACCTTCTTTCTACCTTTGTTAGCTTGCCTAACATAGATTTCATTTTTCTTTTCAATTTGACTGTTCACTTGCTCAGGTAGCTTCTTCACATACTTAGATTTAACCTATGCTTCTTTATGCTTAAATATTGAAATGTTAGGCATAAGCAACAAATCAAGTGGAGTTAAAGGGTTAAATCTATATACAATCTCAAAAGGTGAATAGTTAGTTGTACTATGGACAACCTTATTATAAGCAAAGTCAACATGAGGCAAACATGTTTCCCAGGACTCAATATTTTTCTTTAAAACATTCCTAAGTAATGTGCGTAAAGTTCTATTGACTACCTCAATTTGACCATCAGTTTGTGGGTGACAAGTAGTAGATAGTAACAATTTAGAACCAATCTTACCTCACTAGGTCGTCCAAAAATGACTAAGGAATTTTGTATCCTTATCATTCACAATGCTTCTTGATAGTCCATGAAGTCTCACTATTTCCTTGAAAAACAAGTCAGCCACATAACAAGCATAATCCACCTTCTTGCAAGGTATGAAGTGTGACATTTTAGAAAACATGTCAACAATAACAAACAAAAAATTATTTCCATTCTTTGTTTTAGGATGCCCCATAACAAAGTCCATAGAAATGTTAGTCCAAGGATATTCAGGAACAAACAAAGGAGTATATAATCCATGAGGTTTAACTTTAGATTTAGCCATTTTATACACAATGCAGTTATCACAAAATTTATGCACATCACTTTTCATATGAGGCAAAAGAAATGCTCTTGTAAAATTTCCAAAGTCTTTTGAACCCTAAAATGACCCATGAAACCCCCTTCATGTGATTCAGTCATAAGCAATTCTCTAATGGAACAGTTAGGCACACACAATTTATTTGCTTTAAACAAGAATCCATTATGTCTATAGTAACCATTTTCAGAAAACTTTTCACATGCAACAAATATTTTAGCAAAATCCACATCATCCTTATACATGTCTTTCAAAGATTTAAGACCAAATAGTTTAGTTTCAAGCATAGAAAGCAAAGCATGCCTCCTAGAAAGTGCATAAGTCATTATATTACCTTTCCCCTTTTTATACTTGATGACATGAAAATTGCTCTAAAAACTCTACCCATTTAGCATGCCTCTTATTAAGCTCACCTTGTCCTTTCTAGTATTTCAAGGACTCATGATCACTATGAATGACAAATTCTTTGGGTAACAAATAGTGTTGCCAAGTCTTTAAAGCTCTAAACAAAGTATACAATTCCTTATCATAAGTAGAATAGTTTTGGGCAACCCTGCTTAACTTTTCACTAAAATAAGCAATTAGATGTTCATCTTGCAGCAAAACAGCCCCAATAACCACATTTGATGCATCACACTCAATTTCAAAAGATTTTGCAAAATTAGGCATGGCAAGAATAGATGCATTACTTAGCTTATGCTTAAGGGCAGTAAATGTCTCCTCTTGTTTCTCTCCTCATCTAAAACCCACATTCTTTTTAAAAAATTCATTTAGAGGTGCATCCAAGGTACCAAAATCCTTAACAAATCTCCTATAGAACTTGTTAAACCATGAAAACCCCTTACCTCACTCACAATCTTAGATGCAGGCCATTCTTGGATGGCCTTGACCTTCTCCTTATCACCAAAACCAAAAAATACCACATGATTAGAATAAAATATGCATTTTTCTAGATTGGCATAAAATGTTTCTTTTCTAAGCACATTTAAAACAAATTGCAAATGCTCAACATGCAACTCAAGACTAGTGTTATATATTATAATATCATCAAAGTTCACCACAACAAATTTACTGATAAACTCCCTTAAAATATGGTTCATTAACCTCATAAAAGTACTAGGTGCACTAGTCAAACAAAAGGGCATAACCAACAATTAGGCACACACAATTTATTTGCTTTAAACAAGAATCCATTATGTCTATAGTAACCATTTTCAGAAAACTTTTCACATGCAACAAATATTTTAGCAAAATCCACATCATCCTTATACATGTCTTTCAAAGATTTAAGACCAAATAGTTTAGTTTCAAGCATAGAAAGCAAAGCATGCCTCCTAGAAAGTGCATAAGTCATTATATTACCTTTCCCCTTTTTATACTTGATGACATGAAAATTGCTCTAAAAACTCTACCCATTTAGCATGCCTCTTATTAAGCTCACCTTGTCCTTTCTAGTATTTCAAGGACTCATGATCACTATGAATGACAAATTCTTTGGGTAGCAAATAGTGTTGCCAAGTCTTTAAAGCTCTAAACAAAGTATACAATTCCTTATCATAAGTAGAATAGTTTTGGGCAACCTCGCTTAACTTTTCACTAAAATAAGCAATTAGATGTTCATCTTGCAGCAAAACAGCCCCAATAACCACATTTGATGCATCACACTCATACAATTCGTATTTAGTCTGTATTTAGTTTTAAAGATAGTTTTCCATTCATCACCTTCTTTAATCCTAATCTAATTATAGCCACTTTTTAAGATGAATTTTAAAAAACACACATGTATCATAAAGTTCATCTAACCTGGAAGTTGGATGCCTATGCTTGACAATGATGTTTTTTATGGCTCTACAATCAAAACATATCCTCCATGAGCCATTCTTTTTGGGCACCAGAATCACAGGTACAACACATGGACTCATGCTATCTCTCACCTAACCTTTACTCATGAGTTTAGTCACTTGCTTTTCAATCTCTTTGGTCTCTTATGGGTTGCTCCTATAAGTTGGCCCATTGGGCAAAAAAGCTACCAGAATGAGATCAATGTGATGCTCAATTCCTCTTAAAGGTGGCAAACCATCGGGGACATTTGCTGGAAACACATCTTTATAATCTTGCAAAAAAGACTCAATGCTAGAGGGCAATTCAAATTTGCCAATTTGGTTAGCATTTAAAATCTGACTTTGGAAAAACGATAAGTAGAGGGGTTGCCTTGTGCAAAGCACCCTGCTTACCTCCATTTCTCTTGCTAGATAAAGTTGTTTACCCTCAAGTGTTTCATTTTCTCTCATTTTTCTCTCAAGTGTTTCACTATTCTTTTTGTTATCAAGTGTTTTACTTTTTCTCTCATTTGTTAACTTTTCTCTCATTTTTATTCGATCCTCACACAGCTCTTTAGGAGACAAGGGTTTGAGAACCACCCTTTTATCCTGATACATGAAAGAAATTTTGTTAGTGAAACCATCATGAATGGCTTTGATGTCATATTGCCACGACCTTCCCAAAAGAATATGGCTGGCCTCCATGGTAACCACATCACATAAGATTTTATCTTGATATTTCCCAATGGAGAAAGAGACTTCAGCTTACTGTTTCACTTGAACTTCTTCTCCTTCACTAAGCCATTGAAGTTTGTATGGCCTAAGATGTGGTTTAGTGTCCATGTTCATCTTTGACGCTAATCTTGAACTCACCACATTGGTACAACTTTCTCCATCAATGATTACCAAGCATACATTACCATTAATTAAACATCTTGTATGAAAAATATTTGAAAAATATTCTCCTTTAAGGATGCATCCTCGGCCTTGACTTGACTTCCTAGCATCCTCGGCCTTGACTTGACTTCCTACAAATGTCGATATCTCGAGCTGTAGAACTCCAATTGACGTGATTCCACAACGAAGTGAAAGTTCATGTTCTGAACTATAATTTAGGCTTAACAAATGGGCGAGTACAACGAGAGTTATGACCACGTGATAAGCTTGGACATAAGTGAGTTTATGATTTCAAATGAAAGAAGAATATGTGAATATGAAAGGTGGAAGGAAAGAATCACTCTTTCCAAGTGAGGCAATACACAAAGGAGGGGAAAGTCCTTTGATACGGCCAAAGGTTCTTGAATCACTCAAGAACTTAGGAGAACCGCTCTCACTAAAATAAAAGAGATATACTCTAATTTTCTAAATAAAACTCAACTTGATTTCATTGATAAAAATTGTTCATCTTATATAGAAGCTTTAACCATCAGAATTACAAAAAGACCCATAACTTGCAATTACATCCCACTTAAGCTATTAATGATTCCACTACTTAATGACTGATTGTAACAGAAATTGTGACATCCCAAAAGTCATCCAAAAACATTCAGCTATGCATCCTCTTGGTCTCCTAAAGGCTAATAACTAAGTAGCCAATTGGGCCATTATTACAACTTGGAATAAAGTCAAACTAGAGCCCACTAATTGATCAACCCAAAAAATAATTTGGACAGCCAATTTTACAAAATATTGGGCCATTTTGTAAACAAACTAATAACTTAAAAGAAATTGCAACAAAGTGGTTCATTAGTCCTTCTCCATTTGGACCATAATGCAATTCTTATGTCACACCGAGGCCCTCTACGAGGTAATGGTCATCGATTTCCTCACATCAAGGCCCTCTCTGATGGAATGGTCATTAATTTCCTTATGTTTGCATTAAGGCCTTCTATGACGCAATGGTCATTGATTTCTTTACATTAAGACCCTCTTCGATGGAATGATCATTTATTTCCTTATGTCTATATTGGGGCCCTCTGTGAGACAATGGTCATTGATTTCTTTACATCAAGGCTCTTTCTAATGGAATAGTCATTGATTTTCTTATGTTTACATTGAGGTCGTTTGCAAGGCAATGATAATCGATTTTCTTTGCATCAAGGCTCTATTAGATGGAATGATCATTGATTTCTTTTAGTTTGAGATCCTCCCTTTGGAAATGGTCAAATCCTTCTCTAAAAAAAAGTTTTCAGGGATCATGACCATCTTCATGGATTTGGTACCGTATCTACTTAGGCTAATTGATTTATTGTTTCTGTTTCTTATGTTTGTTTCTTTTTAGCATCTGAATGAAATTTGTGTTCTATCTTTACTTATCTTTTACTCTGATCATTTGAAAATATCGAATTTTCATATTATCTTGTAAAACCTATATAAAGAGGTGTGCTTGTCAACACCTAATTTCGTCTGGATAAATAAAAAATGTTTCTAAGATTGTAAAAAAGTAAAGTATTAAATACAAAGGGTTAAATTTTTTTTTCTTAAATAATAATAATTTAGAAAAAAAAAGATTAAAAAAATGAGATTTTAAAATAGTTTCTTTAAATTTTGTTTTACATAGTTTTTAAACTCATGTTCAATAAGTCTAATTATAACAAATCATAATTTAAACAATCTTTTAGGAAAAAAACCAATTAGAAAGCTAAGTTTAAAGGCTAGATGAGTACATAAATTTGCATTCATCACACTATAAATGTTTAGGAACAAAATTTATTAGATGATCTCTAGAATTTTTCAACAACTCTATTTAGCATTAATTCGTTGAAGAAAAAAGTAACAACAAAAAGAAAGAGAAAATATAAAGAAAGAAAATATTGAGCATATGCTATCAAATCGAGAAAACATTGAGATAAGAGCTTAGCTATCACAATATCTTTCACAACCGTAAAGTTTGGTTTGTGAGTTTAGATTGTACTGTCTTGAGAGTGATATTCTCGTCATTATTCAATTTGAGAGTGTTATTCTCAACACTATTCAAATTGTGTTATTGTCAATGACCACCTTGTAATGGTAGTATTTAACACAGTAAAAGATGTAGACAAGATTTATAGCAGCAAGACCTGCTAGGAGAAAGTAATAGTAGTCCAATCTGCCAATGTTGATGTCATCGTTGAGCCAATCAATTCCACCACGCTTTTGAGTTACTTGGTTCACCACATTCACAATCAACGTGCCAACATAAATTGAAAATGCCATCACAAGACACTGCAATGAATTTCCTATGCTTTTCATATTTTCTGGTGACTCGGTGTTGTAGAACTGAGTGTGTCCAACAACGGTAAGTATCTCACACAATCCCAAGAAGACAAATTGTGGTGCCAGCCACATTGCACTCATGGGGGCCACCCCATCAGCTGCACCATGTGCGATTGCCACACCCCTTCTTCGCC
>Ga0214543_1012106_pt1 | contig 11691 bp, 8 predicted proteins | sample CNSS2metaG_FD_160094 | JGI IMG/M metagenome (GOLD analysis project Ga0214543, IMG submission 160094) | Root nodule microbial communities from cowpea collected in UCLA plant growth center, Los Angeles, California, USA - CNSS2 | ecosystem: Host-associated > Plants > Roots > Nodule | place: USA...
CATTCCAAATTTCTTAAGTACTTCTTTACAGTACTTAGATTGAGAAATGAAGGTTCCATTTTCCATTTGCTTAATTTGTAGACCCAAAAAGAATGTCAATTCTCCCATCATTGACATTTCAAATTCTCCCTGCATTATACTTGCAAAGCCCTTACATAGAGAATTATCAGTAGATCCAAATATTATGTCATCTACATAAATTTGAACTAGTAAAATATGCTCATCTACTCTTTTAATAAACAAAGTTAAATCAATTTTTCCTCTTTCAAAATTATTTTCTAACAAAAATGTGCTTAATCGTTCATACCAAGATCTAGGTGCTCGTTTTAATCCATACAATGCTTTCTTCAAGTTATATATGTGATTAGGAAACTTATAATCTTCAAAACTAGGTGGTTGTTCAACTTACACATTTTTTTTAATAAATCCATTTAAGAAGGCACTTTTAACATCCATCTGATATAGTTTAAATTTCATGAGAGAAGCATAAGCAAGAAGTAAACATATAGCTTCTAACCTGGCAATTGGAGCATATGTCTCATCATAATCTATACCTTCTTCTTGTCTATATCCCTTTGCTACAAGTCTGGTTTTGTTCTTAATGATGTTTCCATCTTCATCCAGCTTGTTTCTGAACACCCACTTTGTTCCTATGACTTGGTGTGAATCATCCCTAGGAATGAGTTCCCAAACTTCATTCCTTTCAAATTGATTTAGCTCTTCTTGCATTGCAATACACCATTGATCATCTTGAAGAGCTTCTTCTACATTTTTGGGTTCTATTTGTGAAACAGAGGCAACAGTCATACAAAAATTTGACATATTTCTAATTACTACTCCCTTTGATATATCTCCAATGACATTTTTCAGAGACAATCCTCTAGGTGATTTCCAGCTTTTGGCAAGATCTTCAGGTTCATCCAGTGGGTTCTCATTTAGGTACATCTCATCAAGAGCTTCTTTGAGATATTCTTCATCACCTGCATTTGTGTTATTTGACTCAAGAGGATTCTCCTCAAGGTCCACAATTTCATCAAAAACAACATGCATGGATTCTTCTATATTTAAGGTTCTTCTATTAAAAACTCTATAGGCTTTACTTGTCAATGAATATCCTACGAAAATAGCTTCACCTGGTTTAGAGTCAAATTTACCCAAATTTTCTTTTCCATTGTTTAAGACAAGACATTTACATCCAAATATTTTTAAATGAGCTACATTAGGCTTTTTTCCTTTCAACAATTCATAGGGGGTAATTTTCAAGATTGGTCTAATGAGCATCCTATTTAATACATAAGAAGTCGTGCTTACAACATCAACCCAAAAATATTTAGGCACTTCATATTCATTCAACATTGTGCGAGCTAGTTCCTCTAAGGATCTATTTTTCCTTTCTACAACTCCATTTTGTTGAGGAGTTCTAGGTGCAGAAAAATTATGCATAATTCCGTTTTCTTCACAAAATTTTTCAAACATTCATTTTGAAATTATCCACCATGATCACTTCTCAAAACTTTAATTTTCAAGTCTTTTTCATTTTGAACTACTTTTGCAAATTTTTTAAAAGCTTTAAAAGCCTCACTTTTTAATGTGAGAAAGAAAGTCTAAGTGTATCTTGAGTAATCATCAAAAATAACAAGAGCATAGTAATTTCCACCAAAGCTTTTTATTCTTGAGGGACCAAATAAATCCATGTGCAAAAGTTCTAATGGCTTTGATGTAGAAATCACATTTTTTGAATGAAATGATGATTTTACTTGTTTTCCTTTTTGACATGCAGCACATAGTTTATCTTTTTCAAACTTTATTTTTGGCAATCCAATTACCAATTCTTTAGAAATTAGATTTTTCAATTGTTGCATATGAATATGAGCAGCTCGTTTATGCCACAACCAATGATTTTCTTCTTTAACAACCAAACAAGTTATATCACTAGATGATGCATTATCAAGATCAATCAAGTAGATGTTATTGTGTCTCATACCTTTCAAGGCTACTTCCTTAGAATCCTTTTTATGAATGGTGCAGTAGTCACTCTCAAAAATAACTTTGAAGCCTTTATCACATAATTGACTTATGCTAAGAAGGTTGTGCTTTAGTCCTTCCACAAGTAGCAAATCCTTGATCTCCAATGTATTTCTTTCACCAACAGCACCCGTTCCAAGTATTTTCCCCTTGTTGTTATCCCCATATGTAACAAATCCTTGTTCCTTTCTTTTAAAGTTCTTAAACTTGTTTTTGTCTTCAGTCATGTGCCTTGAACAACCACTGTCAAGATACCACATTGATTTTCTGGATTTAGATGTCATCTGCAAAATAATAGAACAATTCATTTAGGTCCCCAACAACTTGTTTGGGTCCTTGGGGTTAGAAGAAAAATATCTACCTATGAACAGGCACCCAATGATACTTCCATTTAGAACACCAAAATGTTTAATATTTCATGAGCCTTTTTCATGCAATAAAAACAAGTAGCAGTACATGTATATGCACTCATAGAATGAGAGATTCTTTTTTCTACCCAAACTCTACGAGTTCTTTTAGTTTTATTTTTATAATTATGATTATGAGCATGCTTGTTTTTATTTGGATTTTTCTTAAGATTGGATTTTTCAGAATTTTTATTTTCCAAAGCATCTTCAAGATGTTTTTAACTTTTACATGAAGCACATTCAACAATTTCTTTTTCTTTGTTTTCTAATATTGAAATTTTATTTTTCAAAATTTCTTCTTCTTCAAGAGATTTTTCAAATTTACTTTGCAAATCTTTAAAATCAGATTTTAATTTTCTATGAGAAGTATCCAATTTACTATATTTAACAAGTAATTGTTGAAATGCATCATAAAGATCATCATAGTCATTTTCATTGCAAGTAGAATTTACCTCACTGTCAGAATCATCATGATTAGCCATCAAACAGAGATTTGCTTCTTCATTTTCAGAATCGCTAGAATTTGATGTGCTTGAGGCATTATCTTCCCATGCTATGTACCTTCTTTTTAAAGAATTTTCTGCCCTTCTTTTCTTTACTTTTCTTTGAATTTGGGCAATCATCCTTGACGTGTCCAGACTCTCCACATCCGTAGCATTTGAAATTTGAGGATGATCCTTGATTCTCCTTCTTGTTGTTCTTGGATTGATTTTTACCTTTGGCCTTCATGAATTTTGTTAACTTCTTAATTATGAGACTAAGATTCTCATTGTCATCTGAATCTTCTTCTTCCTTTTGCTTTTTGCCTTTAACCACTTCAGTTTTGAAAGCAATGTTCTTCTTTCTTCCAATATCTTCTTCTTCATTTAGTCTGCCCAGTTCAAGCTCATGCTCCCTTAGCTTTCCAAATAGGGCTGCCATTGTCATCGTTGCAAGATTTTGTGATTCCGTGATGGTCGTCACCTTTGGTTGTCAAGTCCTATTCAAGGATTTAAGAATTTTTATATTTAATTCATTAGCGTCAAAAGTTTTACCTAGACCTGTGAGATGATTGACGATGTGTGTGAATCGTTTATGCACATCATAAATGGTTTCTCCTTGTTGCATCCGAAACATTTTGTATTCTTGGATTAAGGAGTTCTTACGTGCCCTTTTCACGTCGTATGTTCCTTCATGAGTCACACGTAAGATTTCCCACATATCTCGTGCACTGGTGCAAACTAAGATCTTGTAAAACTCATCAAGGGTTAAAGTAGATGAAATTATATTTCTAGCTCTTACATCATACTGAGCTCGTCTATTTTCGTCTACAGTTCATTGTGAGAATGGCTTTGGTTCCTGCACATCATTTATAACATTAACAGGAATAAATGGACCATCTAACACTACATCCCAAATACCTCTATCAACAGATTCCAGAAAAATTTGCATCCTAACTTTTCAGAAAGGATAATTTTTACCAGTAAAAAGAGGAGGTTTGTTGATAGACGCAACCTCAGCAAAAGTTTGATTTTCTTGAACCATTTTCGAAAAATTTGAATAACTATCAAAGCATGCGCTGATACCAATTGTTGGTATCGCGTAGCGGAATGTTTGGCGTTTGGACAAAAACCAAGAGGGGGTGAATTAGTTTTAAGTAATAAAATTAATACTTTAAAATTTTTCCAAAATTTTACTGATTAATTTGATATTAGTTCCTTTATATGCAACAGTAGATTCAATATAGAGATAGAGAATAATATTGAACACAAGTATTTATACTGGTTCAGATCAAAAGATCATACGTCCAGTTGTTAATCTCTTCAAATAAGGAGATTAACTCTGATCACTAACAAATATCAGATTACAATCAGATAATAAAAGATTAAGGAAAGAAAACACCTCTCTTGAACACACAAGAGATGAACACCTTTCTCTGAATCACACAGAGAGCCTTGACCTTAGCTTTCCTAGCTACAGCAGCAACACTTAATCTCGTAGAAAACCTCTCACGAAAAGTTATCGCTCTACCCACACTAGGTTTTTCAAAGCTTCTTTTGAGAACACTCAGAGAACTCTCTTTGCAATCATAACACTAGCACGCTAGCTTCTCAAAAAGGTTAGTTCGAAGTAACTCTGATGTTCCTTAAATAGGGGTTCTAAAAATTAGGTCAAAAACTGAACAGTCACGTTCAAACTGACATGGATAATCAATTATCACTAGTGATATCGATTCTTCCAGTGTATATTTTGAAAACAAAATTTTGAGCAGATAATCGATTATCAGAGGTGATAATCGATTATTTCAATGCTTTTCTGAAAAATTGGACTCAGCTCAGGATAATCGATTGTCCTAAGTGATAATCGATTATCACATTGGTTTTTCGAGAAATACCATAATTTTGATCTTGTTGTTGATTCTAAACTATTCTAAGTACAATTTACAAGATTACTTTAAACATAAAAACACATGTTCTTTATATTGACTTCCAAATGGCTTTTAGGCTTCTTTTATCATCATCAAAATCTTGCTTCAGTATTTGACTGTCTTTTGCTTTACCAACAGGCCATGGTTCTCCCAATTTTATTTATATTTATATAATTTAATTTACATATATATATATATATATATGGAAAAGTCTTTTTCTACACATTTATTTTACAATTTTCATTTTAAATATTTTTTAAATAAAATATTTTTTATTAATACTATCTTTTAAATGATTATATGTTTATTTTAATTATTTTTTTATTTGATTATTTTTTTTAAATTAATCATTATAAATGAAAATTAATTATAGTAAAATAAAAATTATTTGTATTTAATTTTATAATTATAATAATAACAATAATTATAATTTTATTATTTTTTATTATCATACAAAAAGTAAATATAATATTTTTACTGGTTTATATAAAAATTTTGGAATTACTCTTTTGGTTCCTATTATTGTTTAAAAATATCAAGTTTTTCCTTCAGATTTTATAGTCTGAATTTGGTATCGATTTTTGAAAAAATAATGCAATTTTGTCCTTTTTTCGTTAAATTTATTCAATTGGACCAAGGTTTTTTCATCAAAATTGAAATCGTGAATAATGATGGTTTGCTTTGTTAATGTAATTGACATAATCCTAGTGTCAATTTTGATGAAAAATTCTTGCCACGCTTCAAGAAATTTAACGAAAAAAATTCAATTACATCAATTTTTAAAAAATTAAGACCTATTTGAGACTAAGAAACACTAGAGGACAAACTTGACATTTTTGGATGAAAAATGGACCAAAAGAGTAATTGAACCAAAATTTTGGCTCTCCCAAAATATTGGTTAAAGATCTGCCACGGCCTACTAGCTAATCCATTAGGTAAGTCCTTAATTGATTATTGGTCTACTGTTATGCATCATGTGAATCTGAATGCAAGCTAATCCATTACATTAGTTCATAATCGATTAAGCTATGTGCTGCATAATAGTCAACTCTACTGTCTCTTGTTGACCCAAGGTTGCTCTTAACTAAAACGCACAGTTTTTATGTCCCCAACCTAACCCTAAATCATCCTAGCTCACACACTTAGGTCACACCACCTCATTCACTTTAATCATCATCTTTGCAACCTCTCTCACTTGCGCCTTCACCACTTTCATCATCGTTGCTATTTTCGTCTATGGTGTCCCCGTCTACACGCAGAAGGGTCAAGCGCGCTGGTGTGTAACACCATCGTGAGGCTGATGTCGAAGGTTGGCTTAGTGAAGATGAAGCCCAAACCAACTTTGTCTGTTTTTTTTTTTCAGATTCGCAAAATCATAAACCACAAGTTCATGGATCTCAAGTTGTTTCACTCCAATGGTTTTGCCTTTCAGGAACTGTTATCTTATCAACGTAGATTGGGACAACGTAGATTTTTCTAAGGAAGTCTCTTATGAGCAAAACCATACTAGCAAGATTGGGATAAACACCTTGCATCACATGGGTATGATTTTCAAGGATAATGTATAGGTCTTCAAGGATAAACCCATCAAATTTTTGGCCAAACTCAATTTCATGGAGCATACATCAAGCAAGACATAGAGTTCATGCAATATTCAAATACTTTGAATAACAAGAATAAGAAAACGTTAAGTTAACGTATGACATATAACTCAAGCAAAAGTTAGACACAATTAAAGACTCAACATGACATACACAAAGACACAAACATGTAGCTATCATGCATTTAAACTCATGGATGTGAAGCTCAATGACTAAGCATACAAAGGCATGATCCCTACCAAGGATGATGGCACATGGCACATGCTTAGGAGAAAGGGAGTTCCTTAATCCCTTTCCACTACTTTTATTTCCTTAGTTTGAATTCCCTAAAGTTGACTTAGTTGGACTATCCTAGTTGACTTGTTAACCTTTGCTTAGGGTTGACTTATTGACTCAAGATTAACTTAACTTAAGTCAACATGTTAATCCATCTTTACTTGTTTTGTAGGGAAATTAAAATCTAGATGAGGTGGCGTAAATGGAGAGCTTTGATGAGGAGGAGTCCATGTGGAAGAAAAAGAAAGATCAAAGCCTTCTAGAAACATCTAGAATAAGGGGCCATATGACTTGGTCAAGAATTCACTTGAAGCCTTCTAGAAATATCTAAATGAGTGGGCCACATGACTTTGGCAAGAATCCACCTTGAAGGGTTCTAGAAACATCTAGAACATGAGACCACTTGTCTTGGCCAAGAATCCACTCTAGGAGACCATTTAACCTACCTTCTAGAATGTAGGGTTTTCTTATTTCATATGTAAACCTTTAGAACTTATGTGTTTTTTTCTTAAAGACCCATAAACCCTTCTATATAAGGGGTACTCTACTACATGTAAAAAGATTTTATCATTTTGGAATTTATAGACGCATTTGTGTTCAACCTTTGTGATAATATCCTCCTTTGGGAGTGAGACTTTTAAGCCTTATCTAAGCTAGACTCAAGTGGCGACACCTTCCACTCATCTTCAAGGTTCCATGGCTTCTAGCCTAGCCTTGTAATGGTGTGCTTCTCACATTCTTCCTTTCTTGTCTTTCCATTTTTATGCTTTCATTCTTCTTCTTTTATATTCAGCATTTATGTTTTGTTATTCATTTCATTTTGCTTCTTGAATTAATCCACCTCTCTTCTTCTCTAGAGCTTTGTGAAATGCGCCATCACATCTAGATAGCTTGTTATCTTAATCTCTAGTGAGAATTTTCATTAGGCTTTCTTAATCAACCTTCACATGTTCATGAATCTTAAAAGGAATCAAGTTAATCCTACATCATAGGAGTTTTAAAATATTTTTTGGGGTTAGAGGTAGCCTGTAATCCCAAGGGGTTTTAACTTTGTTAGAGAAAGTATGCATTGAAAATTATTGAAGACACAAGTTTATTAGATGCCAAGCTTGTGGATTTTCCAATGGAACAACACCATAAGCTAGCATTGGCTTCTGGTACACCTCTTAAAGATCCAAAACCCTATCGAAGGCAGATTGGATGGTTAATCTATTTGTCTATGACTAGACTTGATCTTGCTTATTCTGTCCACATTTTATCTAAATTTATGTAGAATCCTCGTAAAGAGCATTAGGAGACAACCTTAAGAGTCATTAGATATTTGAATAAACATTTAGTACAAGGTATTTTGCTGCGGACTAACAGTAAATTGGAACTACAAGGATGGTGTGATTCGGATTGGGCAGGTTGTCCACTTACTAGACGTTCTTCGACTTGCTGGGTGGTGTTTCTTGGTTCGTCTCCAATATCTTGGAAAACTAAGAAACAATCAACCGTTTCACGTTCTTTTGCAGCGACGGAATATCGCTCTATGGTGGTGATTACATGTGAGTTAAAATGGCTCAAACAATTACTTCGTGTTGAGAGTTAATGATTCTAAAGGGATGCGATTGTATTGAGATAGTCAATCAACATTACATATAGCTCAGAATCTAGTTTTTCATGAAAGAACTTAACATATAAGTAGATTGTCATTTTGTTTACTAAGAAGTAACAGTTGACACCATTTGTCCCTCATATGTTCCTACCAAGGTACAACTAGCATACATTTTTACAAAGACCTTGGTAAAAATAGTAAAAACACAGTTTCAGTATCTTTTATGCAAGTTAGACATTGAAGATTTTCATCCTCTAACTTAAGAGGATATTGAGATATTATCATTATGATTATTTATCATAATTAGAAGATATTTTCTAAAGCTATTTATAGACATAATTATGAAAATTATTTTATAGACATAATTATGAGCAAGATCAATTATTATTTTATGGACATGATTATGGACAAGATTTGATTCACATAATTATAGACATTATTTTGATAAACATGTTTAAAAATGATATTTTTTGTCTTTATTTAGTTGAGTATATATGTATAAATATGAATTACATATGAATAAAAGAGTCTTGAGTTTCCTTGCTCTACTTCTAATTCTTACCAGATCTCAAACTCATATTGTTTTTATATTTTCCATTATGTTCTTTATTTTATTATTATCTTAATGACTTTAAGAGTCGTTATATGTCGGTCCGTAAATGGACCTCCATTCAACTTTGTTTATACTCCAAAGTTATAAAATCCTTTCCTCGTCAAAATCTATAGCTTGATGTCGATAAAAACAATTAATATCAATACAAATATATCGTTTTTTACTTATATATATATATATATATATATATATATATATATATATATATATATAATCTCTATGTAAAAAAAATTATAAACTAGATATATTTTTTATGAAAATAATTTGGCTGAAATAATGTATAATCACTAGTACTTTTTACTATTGGATTTACACATGCAGTTTGTTTGTTTGACTTTTTTAAAATAATAAAATAATCACCTGGTTTTTAAAATATTTAGGTGAACTTATCAGAGAACATAGAAACATAAACACAAAAACAAATCGATATGGTATAATATTATCAGTTAAAAAATATTTTTTTATTAAAGAAACACATAAATTCCTTTATATAAAATCCACTGAAAATTATTTTCTTAACGACAACTTTTTAATTAGTACAGAGCCGTTTGATACATAACATAAATATGTTTTGTAATATAATTTATTCCTCACTAAAAATAGTATCTTCAATTTTCTAGTATTGAACTACTCTCATATTAGCTTAAATTATCTAATAAATATAAATAGATAGTATTTGTATTAAAGTTGTTGTGAAGATTATTTGGGAGAACTATTGTGTAAGGAAAAAAACTGATGATTTATTCTTGAAAAAGAATGAAAAATCTTTGGGAAGGAAGAGATATTGGAGTTTTGATTTGAGCATTAAAGACACTCGATCCAATCCATCGCTTTCATCAGCAATTAACACAAAAGTGACGTTATAACTAAAACCATTGTTAAGAACAAGTGGGTCTCTGTGTTTGTGAAAAGCTTTAATTGATGGATGCAATGCCAATTTGACACATCATGCTCGCATTTTGAGAACCCTTTACATCAAATCACTCTTCAATCTGCATGCATCTTCATCTTCCATGCATTCTTTTATTCCAAAATCAAAATTTCTTATTATTAATATTTATCTTATAAATATAGAGTTTAAATCTCTAAGTACAAATAAAAAATAAATAAATTTCTTATACACGTTGTACTCTATCTCATTTATTTTACCATCCATATAACAACCATTAAGCAAAACATCAACAAAGAAACTAGATCCATCCCCTAAACTAACCAATATTAAAAATATTTATGAATTATTTTAAAGTTGCTTAAAAAAAACTCTCCTTTTTTAAAAAAAGTTAAACTTAAAAGGTAAATATGTTTTTATATCCATTAAAATAATAAACATTATTATATCAATTGCTTAAAAATTTCAAAAAATATTTCCTCAAAATAAAAGTGAGAATTATAACCAGCATCTATAAATTAATTTTTTCAATATATAAAACAAATCAGTTGGAGATATCCTGAAATAAAGAATAAAAAATAAAAATATTATTTATTACTTTGGTTTAAGCTTGAGACATAATTTATATATAACTTATGAGATAAGTATAAGCTTATTTTTGAGTATGTAATATTCATCTTATGAGTAATTGTATGATATTAGTTAAGAAAGAAAGCTTAAAAGATAAACATTTTCAAATTCAATGAAATACTACTGTAAAAATCAATCACTTTATTTAAAATATTATCTGTTTTGAAATTAGAATTCTTGTTAGGATTTTATTCTTAAAATACATATGAAAAAGTTAAATGAATAATGCATAACTTATCCTTGATCTTAACTATGTGAAACTATTAAATATACTAAAAAATTATTATTATTATTTTTATTATATTTTACTGAAATAAGTGAAAAGTGAAAAAAAAAATCTTTGAACGTTGCTAAAATTGTGAAAAGGAAATATTTGTTTACAGTTTGATCGTTTCTCGAAAGTGGTGTAAATGCAAGATGGGGTTGTTTTTGTAGTTGTGAATTGTGAATCGTAACAGTGAATCCTGAGTAAAGCAAAAAATTGTGGGCATGATTTTCTCCAATCAGGTTGGCTAACCCATTTCAGGTTTTCTTTCTGCATTGCTCTCTGCATCACATCCCAACGTTCCACCTTTTTCCCTTGGAACTCACGGTTCCTCCGTTACGTCCCTCTCCGCACACAACTTCGTTATGTCAACCCAATACGGGTCGACCCGATTACCCATACCCCACTCTACCTTCACAAAACCTCTAAACCAAAAACAACTTTCCTTGCTTTAATTATTCTTCTTCCATTTTGATTTTTCGTTTTTACCTTTTAAGTTTCTCACAGATTTTAAATCTATCGTATTACTTGTAATTGTATTTTTCTCAATTTTTATGCATATCAGTATAGAAAAATAACGTTAAATATGTTTTTAATATATGAGTTTTAATACAAGATTGAAATTTGTTCATGTTCAAAATATTGATATATTTTTATATTTAAATTTTAAAAATAAATTGATACGGTCCTCTAAATCTAATTACGTTAAATTTTTGTTGATGTGTTAAATACTAAACACGTTATATGCTGTCATTTGTCATTTGAATTGTATATATCATTCGACACATCTCAATTTCAATGTCAACTGGTAAGCATAATTGACACGTTACAAAAAAGCTAATGTAATTCAGTTTAAAAAATTATATTCATTCATTTTTAAAGTTTAAAAATCAAAATATATCAAAGTTTTGAACATAGACATAATTTCGTTATAAAGTTCAAGAGATAAAAACATATTTAATTATAAAAAGTATACTATAT
>Ga0214543_1012107_pt1 | contig 11688 bp, 13 predicted proteins | sample CNSS2metaG_FD_160094 | JGI IMG/M metagenome (GOLD analysis project Ga0214543, IMG submission 160094) | Root nodule microbial communities from cowpea collected in UCLA plant growth center, Los Angeles, California, USA - CNSS2 | ecosystem: Host-associated > Plants > Roots > Nodule | place: USA...
ACCTGCCCGCTCGTGGTCCTGCCTCTACGAACCTCCCCGCTCGTAGTCCTGCTCTACGGACCTACCCGCCCGTAGTCCAACACATGTGATCCACCAGCCCCCGTACCTCCCCGCACGTGGCATCTCACAACGTGAGCACGGAACATACGAACCTACCTCGCTCGTATCCCCACGTGAGAGTAACTAGATATGAACTTCCCCGTTCATATCATCACATGTCAAGCACCATCCATGAACCTACCCGCTCATGGCACAGCATCTCCCGATCCAAGCAAAGCATCATTATCAATTAAAACAACACACCAGAAAGCAATGAACAACAGCATTTCCGCCTGGCTCGGCCCACACGCTGCTAGGCGTAACTGTTCCAGACCGCCTGGCGGTAACCACTGACCGCCCGACGCCAGTGTCATTCCTGAGTCACTGTTTTCTCGTCACCGCCTGGCGAAGCACATCGTGTCGCCAGGCGCCCCTCGGTGCAGTGTTCCCTCACGCTAAGCCTATCGCCTAGCGGTTATCAGTAGACCGCCAGGTGCCATACCAGAACATCACTTTTCTGGTTTATGACACTCTAGTTAATCTAGTTTACCATTTAACACCCTTACATAGATCGCATAAAAACCCCAATCTCAAACCCTCGCATAGGCGAATCTACAACTGTAATATGTAAACAAATATATGTACTTCACCCCGATCAATCCACTCATTGAAGTTCTCCTCAAATTTTAACAAGGGCTTTAACATAAAATCACAACTTCATCCATCCTATGAGATTGCTAGCATTACAATTACCTTTTATCCCGCCTTCAAATATATCACAGCCTCTCCAAGGACTCAAAAATTTACACTAAATCCTTGCTAATTGATTGTTAACCTCTTAGTTAATTGCTACTGCCTCCGACCTGTTCTTACCACATCCAATTTAATAGCGCAATCACTCTAAGGTTCCTATTATGATGATCACCTCATACCAAATTCCACCATAATTCATCCACAGATCCTTTCTCTCCAAACAGACTCGCAGGCCTTCCCGACAGTTCTGAACATGGCCTCCAGAATCTCATAACACAACCCTTGGCTCGCTATCGCCTGGCGGCTCTAGGCTCGCCGCTAGGCGGCACAACAGTGCCTACCGATTTCCAAAATCCTCCACACCCGCGAATGGCTTCATGCCTCTAACGAATTCATCCTTGTTGCCCAGCACATCAAATTCCAGTAATACCTCTATGATAACTAGACTTCCTATTCTCTATCAAACTCTTAATTTCTTACCTAGCTTTTATCTTCCACAATTTAACCACACTCACATTCCCTCTCGTGCTTGAACATAAAATCACAACTTTTTATACCCAATGCGATCTAACTTGGTCATACCCCAACTACAGGTTAGTTTCATATCAACAATGCATCTAACGCAATCTACATACAATAATTTCAGAACCCATAATAATCTCCACACAACAGCATCAACACACCCCCAACAAAAACAAGCGCAAACAGCGTCGCGTCGCCTGGCAGAGACCCATCGCCGCCAGGCGATTCAACCAAAACAAGAACAATCACACGCCACTGTGAGCCGCCTGGCGGTTCAATTTGAACCGCCAGGCGGTTTTTGGGGAAAATTCCAGAAATTCGATCAAATAGTGCAGAAACAGATGGCAAAGGTTGTAGTTTCAATTAAACTAGGCACAACGCAATATACATATATCTAAAACATCAAGGATAACTCCCCTTACTTGGAATTTGCTTCAAATTTCGAGTTAGTGTGAATGTGCTCCAATCAAAATCTCCTTGCCCTTGCTCACACTCCCACGCTAGTTTCTTCTCCTCACCTTCCCTCTTCTTTTAGTCTCAATTCACCAAAACCTTCTGTCCAAGTCTCCCACGTACCACAACACCTCTCCTTTCACTAATTTACTCTCTCTTTTTGGCTTATGAGTAATCTATTCACTCATTCACTTCCAAAAACGAAAATTACTTTAAGTGGGGTTTAATACCTATTGAGTGGACCATCCATCTGATTTTTCAGCCCCTTAGACAACTAGGTTAAGCTGCCCCTTTCAAATTCCATGCAAAAATAAAAGTGCCTTAAAAAGAAGTTTAATTTGATTCTTAACAAGACTTGAACCCACAACCCATGAATTAGCAGCTCAAGTGCACAACCAATTCAACCAATTCACAATTGTTAATCCCTACAGAGTTATCAAGTTTACCATCACGTCACGCATTCAATATGTAACAAAAATGCATAATTAAAATAACACATAATCGATATACATAGGACTCGAACTCAAGTCCTTTCACACAACCAAAGTACTCTCAACCATTTGAGCTAGTACTTTACCACGTCATAGCTCCCCACATTTATTACTTTAAATGTTCTCATTACCCGTCCTATTTAAATAATTAATTAAATAACTATTTAATTTTCCCGGGTCTTACAATACGTTCGGAACCACAACTCAAGGAACACCAGCAAGTCGGCCTTTAAGATATCCTAGAAGCATTGTAGATCATGCAAGTAATGCCAGCAAAAATACCATTCTGCTGCAACCAGATCGCTTGGCGATGCTCATGTGGCGCCAAGCGTTGCCTCTTCCAGATCACGTGGCAGGGAACACGTACCGCCAGGCGCGTAGCACCTCAAAACTACCAACACTTGCAGACACTGCCTGGCGAGACCACCCCACCGCAAGGCGCATGCGTTCCAGTAATCTTCTGTTATCGTAGCTATCGCTTAGCGGGTCCTACGCCACCACTAGGCGCCACACCAGTAGTTGTGTAGTACTGGTTTTTAACTCTGGTTGAGGCACACTAGCGCACTCCATTTGCAACTTATACAACTTACCCTCAATTTAAATACTTATAGGCTAGAATAGTTCTAGTTAGCATAAATCCTTTTATACCCTTGCATTGCCTCACCCTTGTCACACAGACCATTCCAATTATTGCTCATTATCACTATTTATTGAGTAATACACTGCCCTCACACGTATAATACACTACCTCACAAATTTAACATTCTCATAAACTGTGATATACCTTAATTATACTTATTCCATACTCCATTGGGAACTCTAACTCATATTGTACCATACTCCTCAACACGCAATTCATTTAACTCATTCATACTGCATGCTTTCTTAAGACAACCTATACAATTTGCTTTACTTTCAAGCTATACCCTAAAAGTTGTATTCCCTCAACCTTCAACCCATCTCATGCCTTACCCTTACATCTTAAAGCATCCTCATTACAGTATTTCAAATTTAACATATTTTACCTTTATTCTATTTTACTTGAACTCCCAAGTGTACCCTATTACTCGAACCACACTACACCAATCACCAAAAACCACTAGCAGTATTATCGCATGGCGGCAATCCTCAAGCCGCCAGGTGGTGCATCTTTTCTGGTAATTCCAGAACTGGTCTCGCACTCTACGTGAGTTCTAACTCCAATAAACCCCTCCCGATTCATCAATTTTCCACTCAATTCGCTTTCATCGTAAACTTATGATTGATAATCCTATGTTAAACCTCCAAATACACAAAATTTCCTTATTTTTACTTACATAATTTAACCAATACGTAAAATCCCAAAATCCTCAAACCCTAACATCCTATTCACGAATTTTTCATCCAATTAGCTCCCAATCACATGGATTTCAAGATTTTATGATGTATAACCATTCATAAACAATTAGAACATGATTTCTCTCCGATCAGAAACCTTCTAGAACACGAAAAACATACAAATAAAGTCAATTCAACTCGCGTCGCCTGGCAAGTGTTCATCACCGCCAGGCAGTTCATCAAAAAAACCTAGAAATGGGTTACAAGCTTGCGTCGCCTGGCGGTACAGGGCTTCATCGCCAGGCGGTTCCTCGCAGGAACCCAGAAACACCAAAACAAGATGAGTCACCTAGCGGTCTATGCATAAACACAACAATTCAAGCAAAAACGGAGAATCTTCATGCATTTCATACTATATACCATGTAATTTTTCACGCATATAAACAATAACGAGTAAAACTACCCTAACCTGGTTTCCTTAGCTTAATTTAGGCTTTTTGTGAGTTCCTTCTTGATCACTAATGACCTTTCTCTGCTTCTATCTCAATGCAACTCCTTACTTCCCTCAATCTTCACAACACACTCTAATTTTCGTATTCCTCTGCCTATCCAACAATGCCAGCCACAAAACCTCTCTCTTTTTCCCTTAATTGGCCACTAAATGGTGTCTTAATGTGGGTTAAATGATGCAAAACGAAACTATAATTAATCTAAGGCTAATTGCCATTCAATGGTTGTCTTATGATGGTTTTCCAGCCTTCCCTTGGCTGTTAGGGTTTTTGGCTTTTCATATTAATGCCAAAGTAATTTTGGCAAAAAGAAAGTTTAGTTTGGGTTCACCAAGGTTCAAACCCATAACCATGCCAATGTCAAATCAATGTACAACCATTCAACCAATTCATGTTTCGTGATAATTCTTATAATTCAATAATTATATTACCACCCCACATTGTCAAGCATAATTATAAAAATGATTATAAATTAAATAGCACATAAATGACATACATAGGACTTGAACCCAAGTCCTCTCAAACAATTAAGTACTCTTAAACAATGCCATAAAGGCTCCCACTACCCGTATTTATTAATTAATTAAATTTCACGGGTCTTACAGGTAATGTCCTTACAAAGTTCCATTTTACTCCCCACGTATCCCGCTTCCTTCGTCGTCGACGATCGAATTGTTTCTTCCTCTTTGTTCTCTGGTGATTTTATCGTTGGTTCATCCTCCACGCATAGAGCATGCATTTCTTCATCAAATAACTTCATTTCTAAGTTGTTTGCCTCTGAACTTTCTTTCAGCATAGATTCAATCGATGAACTGTTGTTGGATAAAATATAATCACAACATCTACATGAACATATTGTGTGCCATCTTGTATGCACCTCTTCCTCCAATGTTATATGATATACATGTCCGTTTATCTTCATTTCCTCATTCAACTGCACTTGACATCCAATAAGTAGTCATACTTTGATTCTCGCATATTCTACTTGCTCCCAAGATAGTGTATGCTCATCAATTAACATTAGAGACACCATCGTGCCAATTTGCGCAACTACTTTACTAGAACATTGTTCATTCTAGAGAGACAAAGGTAACCCTCTACATATGACCCATATTAGCTTATTCCCTATGATATTAGTTTTAGACAAGGAACTATTGATTCAAATAATTTTTCAAACCAACCTCTATTTTCTACAATAATTTTGCCTACCTCTTCAGCGCGCTCACCTATGGTTAACACCATGTTATCCCCTAGGGATCTTATTCTTAGAAATCCCATCCCACCCTTGAGCATTTCCTCCTTAAAGGTTTCCATGGTAATATAATCTTTCAACCTTCCAATAAAGCTCTCACTCAACCACTTCATATAAGTTTCCTTGGTTTCGAACTCAATTCCTTTCCATCCCTCCTTAACCATTGCATTGATAGTAGTATTTTCTATGACCTGAGCATATGTTTGGTGATTCATTCTCTCCCTCCAATAGACCTTATTTTTCACTTTGTTTTTTGACTCTCTTTTATCCCATCCTTGATTGGTTCGTTTCTCTTCTTTCCTACTATATCTTGGGCATTAACGAACAGTTTCATAGTACCTATCCGTATTGTATCCAACTCTTTTAAAGTAGCCCCACATTCTTAACATCAAGGAATCTAACAAACCCAAATCTATTACCCCACCTATTCAACTTCCTCACAATAAAGACCTCTTTCACCTTGCCCCACCTTTGAAAGATCTTCCACATATCAAATTCTCCATAATTGTCTAGAACATGTAGAAAAAGGTAAGTTGTGACACTCCTTCCACCTGATTGGTACCCCATTCCTCGCTTATGTAACTTCACTCCTCTGATGTCGAGAAGATGATTAGAGAGGCGCTTAATTCCTCTAATGTTGACACCTTCGTGGTAGTTGATTTGGAACAAATCTTTTTTCCCTTACATCTCCATCACACTTGTTTATCTTTCTATTCAGATCAAAAGTTGTTCTATCTCATTTTGATATCCAAAATACAGAAAAACTTGTTGGGTCTTTCTAGTGTACCATAATTATAATCTTCATTCCTCTGTGGGTATTCATCTACTACATAAAGACTTGTTATAGATGATTATTTGAATTGATCTCGACAAATAAATTCGAGATGTATTACTCAAATACGAAAACATAAGTTGATAAGGACGACTTTATCATGTTTGGAGTTTTTTATATGAGAAAAAAATAGTAAATGTACATTTGAAATAAATGGCTCATTTCGTAGATATGGTAAAGAGAATTGGGCAAATCAAATATGAAAAAGAGAGATTGGTGAGTCATTTTCCCTTATTCCATTGCCTTTTTATGCCCATCTTAATGGCTGTTTAGTGCTTAATTGTTTATTGTTAGTGTGTTTCCATCTATTGGGCTTCATTGGGCCATTATTCTGAATTTTGATTAATTTGGCATTAATTGATCTAATTTTCGTTTCTAATTATTTTTTAAGGAATTTTTGTGAAGCAATTTTGGAGCTTAGACACTAATCTTAAGATGAAGAGAAAGAGTTGTCATGTCATTCCCACATTATTGTCACGTCTGCGCCATTCCAATTCACTTGTCCACGTCACTAGGACAACATTTTGGGCCATAATGGCATTTTTGTATCTACGGACCAAAATGACATTTTTGTATTTGCGACCAAAATAACATTTTTGTAAATATGTGGATCGATGGTGATGTGGCCACGAAATTTAGGTCTCATTTTTTTGTGGTAGCCCCTTCTTCTTCCTCATACTCCATTTTCACGTTTTTAGCTTTGTATGGTGACTCATGGAGGTGGCCACCTAGTTTTCATGTTTTAACACTATTTATTCATGTTTTATTCATTACTTACAACACCCATTGTTGGGTTTTATGTTTTCTACACATTTGGAAGCTTCGACAGTTTCGTTTTAGCATTGGGACCTTGTTGAGTTCACGTTTTCATCTTCTATTCATGGTTTCATCTTTTGCGTTGTTATTGTTTTACATTTTCTGCACCATTTTACATTTTCTACACCATTTTCTTGTCATTCGAATGATTGTATTTCGTTTAGGATTGAACATTTGCTCGAAATCCATGGATAACCAATTCTATATGTTGATTCCTTGTAGAGAATGAATTGAAAATTTGAGGTTAATGTTTCGTTTGGTTAGGTTCTATCTTACTCTTCATTCAAGTTTTGTTTTTGTGCTTAATGGATGGACCATTTTGTTTATGCTTATTTTGCAGAGTGGGTCATTGTGATTTGGGGTTATTATCATGCTTAATGATGCTATTACAAATAATGAATGTGTGCTTTGCTTAATTGCATATTGAACTTGATTTTAATTTTCACTTAGTTGATTACTTTAGGAGTTCATGAGAGTACTACATTTACACTATTTCTTGGTCGGGTACGACCTCAATCAAAGATATCAAAAGTTTGAGAAAACACCTAAGAAAGAAACAAATATCTTATATATGGGTTTTTCTAGAAAAATCAAAAATCGATGAGGATAGCATGAGTGAAAGTAAGGAAGTTAATTTAGCGGAGTTAAAAATATGACCATCTTATACTTGTAAGTTACCACAAAAAGGTGAGGTAAATGATATTGAAAGCATATTAGATATTCGATGTCTTGTGAAAAGATAAACAGATAAAGTTGAATGATGATCATAAATTACGTTCTTTAGAACAAAATATTGAAAGTTTCATAACACTTTTGGGCATATGACTGACAATTTCTACTTTTCTGGAATATTATACATGATGCAATCGATCAAGGTCAACTGAAGTTTGAAGAGAAATTAATGAAAGTGGATGTTGATCCATTCAAGAATCATGTTGACAAATATTCAACACTATTGATGGTATTGGTGTGAATGGAAGAGTGAATGTTATGATGGTTGATATTTATAAGGATATTAACCCAAGACATATAAAGGTGAGTAGGTGTGAAGATAACTTCAAATTTGAGCTTGAAAAATTTGAACTTGAAGAAGTTGTATATCCAAAAGTTGGTGAGTCATTTGTGGAACATTTGACTCACAAGAAGGAGAATGATGAAGATATGGTGTTTTGCCCGAGATGCAATGTTGTATTCGATTGATTGGCTGTCAAAACCTTTGAAACATAGAAGAAAAAGAAAGTTGTATAAAAAAAATAGAAAGCTTAATCAGAAGCAAGTCACATACCTATAGGGACTTTTGTGCCATATGCAAAGGCATTGCTTAACCAATGGGTAAAAGGGTGTTCATTTCACTACCTTAGAAATCAGAGAGTATAAAAGGGTAGAAATGAGTTCGATCGATTGTTATTCAACCTTATAAATGAAGAATGTAAATTCCAGAAGAACTTCAATCAAAGGACAACTAGGAACAAAAGGACCAAATTGTTCTGGAAGCGAGTGAAACGAGTTTTTTAGGAAGGCTCGGAGTCAACAAAGCCAAATTTTTGTCAACTCTTTGATCACTCAGGATGAGAGCATGAACTACAATTATAAGGGTTTTAATGTAGGGGTTCTTAAGATGTATTCGACACTAAATGATATTTGTAGAGAGGATCATTATGTGCCATTGGAAGAACCGAAGATGATATGGATTCAAGAGTTGGTATGTAGGAGGTCGCATCGAGATACTGTTTACAAAGAACAACCTTATGAGATAAGAAGTTTCACTTAAAACCTTTAATGTTGCAAATTGACATCGAAGGTCAGATGTTTGATAAATATTTAATTTATGGGGTAGAGACCGTCAACATCTACCTAAAACTATGATGCAAAGGTTTAAGTTCAATGGGGAAGACCTAGTGAAGAACAACATCATCATAATCGATTTTAGTGGGAGATCTTCAAATTCGATGGGGATGATCACATTGAATGTAACAATGTGAAGTTACATGAGAGCGATTGTTTTCGTAGTGGTCCAATCTCAACTAAACATCAATGTTCTATTTGGAATGGAATGGATCCATGGAGTGAGGGTAATGCCTTCAAAAGTGCACTAGAAATTGTTCATGTGGAATTGAGATGGTCATCTCAAAGTGATTTTAGGGGATTAATAGGATTATGTGACTTATGTTGATCTAGTTGATCTACCGTTGTGGAGTCTACTAAGTCCCTTATCTTTAATGTTCATTAAAGACGACCCCCTCTAGGATTTTCAACTCAATGATATCTTGTGACATTAGAGAACTATATCCCTAACAGAAGTTCTGACTTTGCATATTGACATTGCATAATTATATTTATATCCAAAAATCTTTGTTGTGTTTTCCAAATGATCTCATATATCAATAGCATAAAAACAAACAAGTACCCATATGCTATTAGATAAATAATTTCATAAATCAATAGAAGGCGTACAACTAATTTCAATTAGAAATGCTTATCATATAACCTTCAAATTAGAATTCCTAACCTAGAAATCAGAAGAAGCAAAACAAAATAAAGGAGAGAGAAAAGACAATAACGAAGGATAATAACGAGACCACTACGACAAAGACGGAGCAAGGGACCAAGCCTACGGAGTGCTTTCGAGATACCCAAACGCTAAACCCAATGTCTACAAGAGAGATTGGGAGAGCACTAGGAAGAAGAAGAAGACGAGAGCAAGAGCGAGAGCGACACCAGCAAGAGTGACCTTTGCGTGAACGAAAGTGGCCATTGAGAGGGAGAACACGACAACCACCAACAAAAGGCAAAAGACAACCGTCAGTGAAAGGAAGAGAGTAGTGCGAAGGAGGAAACATGTGAGCATAATAGTAAAATGCAGCACGAGAGGGAGAAGGGAGAAAAATAAAATTAAAGATTTTAGGCCGGTTATAGTGAAAAACCGACACCGTATCTTTTTTTTAAGTGTAAAATAATATTTGAATCCACTTTCTATGTTGGTTCTAGGTATAATCGATATAAAAAATATTCTACTTTATTACGAAATTGTCACTGCTCCCACATTTTATGTCGATTCTATGCATAACCGACATAAAAGTAATATACTATATTACAAAATGGCCACTATGTTCACTTTTTATGCTAGTTTTAGTGATAAACGACATAAAAAATCTTATATTTGCAAATTTGTCACCGCATTACTTATAATGTGAAATGGATTATAACCGACATAATAAGTTGTCATAGAAATCTATTTTTGTACTAGTGACTATTTTACATCAATTATTAATATAAGTTGCATAAATAATGATTATTTTACATCTATTTTACTAATCCGACGAAAATATTAACTTTCTATACAAACTTAAATAAAGACCATATACATCAAGTAGCATTTGTCCAATGTACAAATAACAATATATTTTAAGTTTTTTTTCTTTGTATTTCAATCCAACGTAAGTATTGTTTTTCTTTGTCACACAAAAATTCAACATAAAATATCTTGATTTTCTACGTCTATGACATTCACATCAATCTTTTATCACTAGTACCAAAATTATTTTTTTATGACGACTTTTTATGGAGATTATAATTCACTTAACATAATAATAAATGACACTGTGATAAATATTTAAATAAGTGAAAAACATTTTAGAACGATTAGCCTCAAAATTGATATAACAAGTGGTTGCATTTTTGTAAATAATTTGAAGACTTAATATCTCAATTAGACCTGTAATCGATAAAAAAGTGAAGCGAGCGCTTCAACATTCTTCTTCTCCTTTACAATGCAGTCGCTCTCCCTTCCTTTGCGTTGGTCTCGCCATCGTTAGCCTCACCGTTGGTGGTCTCGCTAGTGTCACCGTCACTGAAACAGTATCGCACCACACTTGCGTCTCGCCGTCGCTGCAATCACACCACAATCGCGTCTCGTTGTTCCTCTATTTTCTCGCCTCACTCACGTTCCCTTCGGTAATATCACTATTCTCTTCTTCATAATAAATGTGTTAGGCGTGTAGAGGTGTGATTCAATGTTCCAAGTAGATAAAACAATATGTTTGTCGTGTAGGGAAATATTGTTGATGAGATGATAAGTATTATGGATAACGTGATTCCACATGTTCAATGGTTTGCCACCTTAGTGTTTCAGGGCACACATACTGCATTGGACTTTTGGCTTTTTCTACTAAAATGTTTGTGTGGTGTGACCGGTGTGATAGTTTACAAATAACATTTCATTGATATGTTTGAAGGTTTAGGATTTATATTAAAGTCACTCTCTCATGTTACTAGTTTGGAGGACTACATTTAGAGATGACAAATAAACCCGTTCCCGTGGATATTGCCCGAACCCGTCCCCGGTTTGACGGGGAATCCCCGCATTGACTGGGTATGGGTATAGGTATGGGGAATTCCGACTTTTTCAATTGGGTATGGAGATGGGTATGGGCAGTGGCGAAACTTGGACTAAAAATATAGGGGGGCCAAATTAGATTTGTTATATATAACTTTTCTTTAGAAGAAAAACTATTCATTTTTTTCTCTTCATTTCCTCTCTTTCATTATATTGTAAGTAGCATATCACGTACTAATGAATTTTTAAATTCATTATATGTAATTCTGAGAACTTTAGAGATTTGTTTTATATTGTCTTAAATTCTTGGTTCTTATTAAATTTCTCAAGTTTAGTTAACGTAAATGCATTTCTTTTTAATCTTTATC
>Ga0214543_1012114_pt1 | contig 11684 bp, 4 predicted proteins | sample CNSS2metaG_FD_160094 | JGI IMG/M metagenome (GOLD analysis project Ga0214543, IMG submission 160094) | Root nodule microbial communities from cowpea collected in UCLA plant growth center, Los Angeles, California, USA - CNSS2 | ecosystem: Host-associated > Plants > Roots > Nodule | place: USA...
TATAACTCCAGAAAGGTTCTAAATTGTGTTCAAAGTTTATTTTTTTGTTACGTTTTTGAAGACAAAACACGGTGAATACGGTCATAATTGCAATTGCAGTTGCAGGTTCGGTAAAACAAGAAACTGTTACAGTCAAAACTGCGGTCCCAGAAAGACGTTTAAAACCTAGAATTAACATACAAAGTCACAAAGAGATGTCATGTTCCTTAAGATTTGAAAAGAGGGAATTAAGCTGGTAAAAGCAAACTGTAAAAATCTGTTCTGGGTAAAACCAACAAGGGTTTTTTGTGTGTTTAGTGTGAGCTTTATCGATTTGAGAAATGAGTACATTGCAGAAAACGATGAAAAAGATTGGCATGTATGCAAAAGGTGTAGAAGTAAATATGAGAATAAGTAAGAAAAGAATAGAAGCAGTTGGTGGCGGGAAGAACCAGAATTATGAGGCGGATGGATGCATCACAACCGTATCATGAGGCAGAGAAACGGCAGCATAATATTGTACCAATCTGGTTTGTGTTGAGTGAAGCATTAGAAGGTGACACTATATGTAGAGCTTTTGAGGTGTTCAATGCATGAAGATAAACCAGAACTTATTGCCCACAATATTTATTGCCCTTATAAATGTCTAATTTACTCTGCGCAGAAAGTGGGGTGCAGTGTACTGTGAGAAATTCTCGGACGTCATTTTTTTCTAAATATATTCTTACTTTAACCCTCAATTTTTATTCGTTTCCCTTTTTTCCACCACTCATACAATCAAAATGGATGTATCATCATGATCTTCCTTATGGTAAAAGATCTTTCATTATACTACTTCTTCTATGAGCAAAAAATTTATATTTATTCACGTCTGATGGATATACCATATATTCTTTCCCACACTTATACCTATCACACTTGTACAAATTCTTTCAATATTAATTAAATAGTTTTTATGCAAAAGTTTAAAATAATTCAAAAATATATTATTAAACAAAAATTATAACAACTAAATATTTATTACTTTTATAAATGTTAAGGGAAAAAGTATTTTCAAAATGTAAGTCAACTTGATAAATGTTCAACTATTTGACTGGTTAAAAAAGAGAATAACAGTTTATATATATATATATATATATATATATATATATATATATATATATATATATATATATATATATATATAATGAAAGAAACTAATAGAGTATCTTTAATATTTTTGTTCTATGTTATGACAGTATGTTGTTTGTATTTTTCTTTTACATTCAAACACATTTCACTTTTGTAGATAACTCAATTCTCGTCTTTTCAATAAAATAATTATTTGCAAGTTTTCTCTCACTTGCATTAAACACTTTTTGCCTTTAATTTCTCTTCGTAGTTTCATCATGCAAGTTCTACTCCTCTTTTTTATCACCTTAGAAATCAAATCGTTTTGTAGAATTAAGTTCTACTGGTATGATTGACACCGATTAATCTATTGTCATTCATCTTTCTGTTTTGAAGAATGACAAAAGTGATGTCTTCTTTGGTTTCTCTAAAGAGTAATATGAAGTTATTTTTGCCTTGTTACAATAATCAAAAAATGTTTCTCCTTCTTCTACTACTATCGTTAATTAATGTATTGTACAACTTTCAAATTACTACCTTTCATATGATTGGAACATTTAAAAAAAGCACACAAAAAATTTGATTTCTCAAGTTCCAGATCTCTCAAATTTTTCGGTGACATAATCTTCATGTCCACCTTGAAAAGGGTGATAGAGAAATTTTTGATATTGTAACACCCCATTTAATTAATAAACGTAATTAAAGGAAGCGTCGTCACATCAAAATAATATAGTAGCACAATCTTGGAGTTTAAACATAACTCCTTACAATTATCCAAGGCACACAACGATGTCACACTAAACCAAATACATGGGCCATAGCCCTAAAATAAGGCCCAAAATAGTAGAATCCAGCCCAGGTGGGCTACGCAGCGTAACCATCACCTCTCTGTTGATCATGGGTGTTTCTCGCATATGCTCACACCAATAAATTGATGATCATTGCAAAAGGGGAAAACCACACAAATATGACATACAACAAACAACAGAAGGGTAAGCTAGAGCCAAAAGTAGTTTTATCATGCAATCAAATACATTTTCACAGTCAATTATACATACATCATCCAAGCATGTTATGACCTTCCAAACAATACACTAAGACTCGACACGACTCATCCGAATTACATATAATCTAGTCGGATTTAGCAGATGTTTGCACTTGTGGTGGATTATCCTGCTCACCCCCGAGTGAAGTATTACAAGTGTTACAATGTCTTAAATCCCCCACGCACAAGGTTAGCTCTTAATGAGTTTCGGGTCTCCTGCTACTCTCACCACAAGAGTCAGTCCGCTCTATGTGAGACTGACCGACTCCTTAGAGCGTCAGGATGCAACCTTACCTTGAATCCTTACTAAATTATATAGATGGGGCACCATCATGAACTTCCACTAACAGGGGTCATGGAACTACGTCCCAACCACTGAAGCACTACCACGAGGTCTCACCTAGAGGCTCATGGAATTACGTACTGACCACATACCAATCGTATTCAAACAACCAAGTAATATATATATCATGCATAGGAACCTCATACCAACATCCGTAACCAATCCTCATTCACATCACATGTTGAGTCCATACCAACTCGTTATTTCCAATCCATGAGTATAGGGCTTCATCTCATACCAATACCACACCACTTGATTACCAACCATCTCATTTGTTTCACATGCCAAGATCACACACTCACATCAATCCAATTCATGACCACAAATTATACCATGCATTTCACAGGCCTCATGCATTAAATAGAGTATATCATAAATCAAGCAACCCACAACAACCAAATGAAGCAGACAGTGTGGCCTGCAGTGGATCTCGCTCAAGCCAGAAGCCCTCGCTCAGGCGAGATGAGTCCCCTCGCTCAAGCTGCAGACTCTCGCTTAGGCGAGATTGCGACAGGGGCTCTGGGAGGTTTTCGCACGCTCGCTTAGGCGAGCCCTCCCTCGCCTTAGCGAGACCACCCTTCGCCCAAGGGTGAGGTTCCTCGCCTGGACTAAAAGTGCAGTGACATGCAAGGCTCCCACGCGATATCGCTTAGGCGAGCCCCTCTCGCCTGTGTGAGATGTCACTTCGCTCAAACGAGAGCTCTCTGCCTAAGCGAGAGCTCGAGTGCGAACCTAGTCTGCTTCTGCAAGTCTCACCTAGGCGAGACAAACTCACTTGAGCGGGGGTATCAGACTTCGCCACTGTTTCTCCTTGCAAAAACTATATTTTCATACTCAAACAATAATACCAACCATCCCATGCATCCACAGTAGCATACAAGCTCAAGAATCATGAAACAAAGGCAAAGCAACCAACAATCACATCAAATAAAAGGGTTCTAGCTTCCCTTACTTAGAATGAGCTAGCAAACTACTACGACACCTAAGCCCACCACCATAGCAGCTCCAAGAGCATATTTAAGAGCTGGAGATAGTGGCACAAAAGGAAGATTGAGTTTACTACAGCGAGCCCCAACATAAACCATGAAAATGACTTAGAAAGGGTTCATGGTTAGAGTACTAAGTTACGTGTAGGAAAAACGGAGTTGAACTGACTTGAACGGGACGGAGGAGCAAACCCTAGCAGAGCACAGTTCTTGGAATAGAAGAGCAAAACAACTATCTTTTCTGAAAATGAAAAGAGAAGAGTGTGTTATGGTAGACTTAGGGTCTGGTTTCCCTTTTGGGCTAGCGCCTAACCCAACTGATTTTGGGGTAGTCCTCTAAAATTAAGGCAACAGTGTAAGTGGGCCTTACATATATCTTCTTTCAATTTTCTGTTATGATTTTTTGTTAGATGTTCTGTTATGTTTTTTTTTAGGTTTCTTTTTATATATATTTTTTTCTTGTATTTTCCTTTTATATTCAGGCACATTTCATTTATGTTAGATAATTCAATTCTCATACTTTCCATAAAATATTTTTCTGCAAGTTTTCTCTCACTCTCATTTTATCATTTACTCATATGGTACTTGATTAAACACCTTCTTATCACCTTAATTAAGTTGATTTTGTGAGGTAGAGTTAAATTTAAAATCTACTTCTTAACAAAAATGTTTTTCAAATAAAACAATATTAAGGGTACAAATTTTTTTTATCATATATTACATTAGTGCAAAATGACCTTTTTTACAACCATGTTTTACATCGATTTAGTTAAAAGTGATGTAATAAAAAATAAAAGAAACATATATTACATTGGTCGATATTAGGACCGATGTGGTAGTGAATTAAAAATCTCAAAAGACTCTCCCACACCTACATAGCCCTCACTTCTTTCTTATTCAACTCTTTTTTCTCCCACTTTTGAAGCCCCAAATCCTCTTATTGGTGTTGCTCCACTCACCGTTATTGTGCTCCGTTCATCACCGGTTCTGGTTTATCATAGGGATCGTTGTTCATATTAAAAGATTTGGTCATGGTAGCTTCCAAAGGTCACAAGGAGTGAGAGTTGTCGGTGAAATTAATTGCTGACATAACTAGTTCATAATTTTGTATTTAAATATTTGATTAGTCCTTTTTTTAACTATAAGGAAATTATTAAATAAAAAATAATTTAAATATGAAAAATAATTAGATATTATATTGATTAAGTTAGATAATATTTTACAAATTAAAAATTCTTAGTCTATAAAATAATTTTTATTATTAATAAAAATTTATAATTAATTTTAATTATTTACTCTTTTATATTCTTAATTAATTTCTAATTAATAATAGAGACTAACAATAATTAATAGCTAAAATTTTGATTGCCGACTAGAAATTAAGTTAAACTTTGATGCTCAAATCAATAATAATTTTTTATTAATAATAAAAATTATTTAATATATAAGTAATTTTTAGTTTATAAAAATAGTATCTAACTTAATTAATATAATAAATAATTACTTTTATCTCTAAATTATTTGTTATTAATAATTATCTTGTAGTGTAATTTATTTGGGTGAATATATATCTATTGAGATTATTTTTTAGTTACATTTTATAATACTGTAAAAAATTAATCCTCGTTTTTTAGCTGAAATTTGTCTCGGTTAACACAAATAATTATACTTTAAAAAATCACTCCTCATTTTCTAGCTGAAGTTTATTTCGTTAACACAATTGTTAATATTTAAATGGATGGAAATGATTTCCTCTATAGACCAAACCTTGTTTAAATCAATTTGAAAAATCTAAAAATATAGCAAACTTTTGAATTGTTCATAGTTGGTGTTTGTGTTTTCAACATAATTTCTTATGTGAACGTAATAATATCTTATATTTTTAATCGACAAATATTAATCTGCAGTACTTATTAGTAAAATAGTTAAACTTACAACTTTTCTCACAGATCTTTCAAATAAACTATATATCTTTCAAACATACAGTATATAATAAGTGTGCATTTAATAATTATAAATTATAAATTATAAATAATTAATTATCGAGATTATTGTAATAATATCATATTATATTTGAAGCTAAATAATCGATTATCCATATTCATCTTAATTATAATATTTGAGTTGAGACAACACCTGAAATTCTAAAGAGTAAAAACGTGGATTTTCATACCAACTTTTCTTTCTTCTTTTTCTTCTTCTTGAGGCCTTCTTCTCTTTTCAATGTATGAGGATGAAGAAGGAAACCATGACACACATGCTCTCATTTCTGCACATCCTTAGAAGCAAAGTGGTGGTTAAACTATAGTATAATATCCCTTTTATCTTTTCACACGGTTGAGAATAGTCGAAGTGTGAGTCAAAATCTCACATTGGATAGAATAGACAAAGTTAAACACTATATAAGAATAAAGACTCATAACATCGTTGTAAGGTTTTGGGGTAAAAGTGGTGTCAAATGTGTTATATGTGTAAGACTAATGTTATATAACCATATAAAACTACAATCTCAGTATGTTTGTGACCATAACTCATATGGCATAAAATATAACTCATCACACACTAAATTATGCGAAACAAACTATGTTAAGAGTATGAAAATGGATAGAAGAAATCAATTTAGATCATACAAAATAAATAAAATATATTTTTTACTACTAGTAAAAAAAAGGTCGTCCATTTATGTATTGTTAGAACATATAAATGATTAAAAAAGCAAAAATAAAAATTGAGTGGGAAAGTATGGTTGTATATATTTATTGACCATATATGGGCTGCGGAAGCTGTTTGGGGTATTTATGAAGAAACGGCCCACTTATCCTTGCGACAGCACAGCATGCGCATGCCTCATCTTTGTTCCGTACAATGTAGAAATAACTATATAACTGCTACTGTTAGATTCCAATTTAATCCCACATTTTAATTCTCTCAACTACTTTGTGTGATTTACAAACAACCTCATGCAATCCTTGTCGTTTCATCAATAAATTTTATATCTCTTTTTCTTTACTCTCAGATACAATTTCAAGTTCACTTTCGTCCATAAAAAAAAAAAGAGTGGACGACCTTTTTCTGTTTTACTTTTTAGGTAAATAAATTATATAAAATAATTATATATTTCTTAATTATCAATAAACTTTTTTTTTTCATTAGAAAATAGTAGATTTAACGATAAAGTTTGGAAACCGAGACTATCACCACTTCTATTAAGTTCCCCAAATAAACACTTAAATTTTAGAGAGTAAAATGAAATTTGCATTCGATTTATAATTTCAGTTTATTTTGAAAATAAGTTTTGGAGAATTAAATAATAAATGTGCTTTTTAAATTATTTTCACTTTTACTCTTAAATCATATGTAAAATTTCAAAAATATTTGTTAAAAAATAAATTTTAAGTCCTCATCAAACTTACATCCACTTTTAATGTAAGTTTGTTTAATATAAGTCAATGTAACATTTCAAGACATCTCTACACATACCTTTACAACAACAAAATAAATATATCTCGATTACAATATTAGATATTAATAAATAGTTAATACTAATAATAGGTAAAACAGTAAATTTAACAAATAATAATTTGTTAGAATAAACTTTAATATTATATTAAAAAATAAATTTTAAATTTTAAAAATAACTTGTAAATTGTTCTTATCGATGTGAATCTTCGGACCTACAACAATTACTTCACAAGCCAAAAGCAAGAATAATGAATGTTTTCTATTGACATCGATACGTATTTGTTTGATTTAATTCTAATAACTTTGTAATAATAGTTTTTTTTTTTAATAAAAACTATTATAAAATAAGATAATATTGGTAAATTATTGTTACCTTTAATTTCTAAAAGGCTTTTTATCATTAATTATTTTTAAGGTTTGAATATCTTTTTAATATTTTTAAAATAAGTAAGTTTTAATTTGAATTCTCTATTTTTTTTCCTGAAAATTTAATATTGTATAATAATAATAATAATAATAATAATAATAATAATAAATTATGTAATGCACTTATCTTCCTAATACAATATATAGATACATTTTAATTTAAAAAATATGAAGAAAACGAACAACTGTAGTCTGTTTATAAAACAACCTAACACATTTCATAGTTTAGCACATTGGTTAGTTTTTGGTTTTTTCTAAATTTGTTTTCTTTTAGCAGCCAAATATTTGTCGGTTGTTATGGGTTTTTTTACGAGCCTGGTTCAATGTATTTATCATGGGATGGGTTCACTGTATTTTCATATCATTCGATTCTAATTTTAGGCATGGAGAAAACTAGTGTTAACAAATTTCCTCCAACTCTTTTCAATAAGTAAATAGAATCTAATGTTTTCGTTAGTTTAAAGAAAAAATGCAGAAAAAATAAATATGTAAAAAACAATTATCATAACTAAATTATTGGGTTAAATATGTTTTTGGTGCTTTAACTTTTAGTGAAAATTGAAATTAGTCTCTTTTTGAAACTTTGACCCAATATAGTCCTCCAATTTTAGAAATGTTTGGATTTAGTTATTTTAACCAAATTTTGTTAAATTTATTTAATATTTTAAATGTGTTTCATCGTAGTATTTGAGTTGTTCATACCGTTTTACACATCTCCGCTTCAATGTTAGCCCATAAACGGTCTTGAAACGTGTTTGTTGGAGGACTAAACTAAATTAAATTTCAAAAAAGAACTAATTCCAATTTTCACTTAAAGTTAAGAGATCGATGAAAAATATATTTAACTTTTTTTTATAAGTATATCACATAATGTTAAATTGTTCAAACATTGATAGAAGAGAAAGAATACCTTACTGCTGATACTCCATTAAACGTTATTGGATTAATAAGTTTTTTTCTTGTTGAAAGATTCAGGGGAAAAGGTGAAGTTGTTTATTTTCAATGTCTTCCTTATTTTCGTTTAATATTTTGCTTTATTATTAACTTGTGATTTTTAAATTAGTATTGTTATTATTATCTTAAAAATATTCATTTGAAATGTAAAATGAAATCGAAAAGTTATTATAACTTATACATGGCTAGCTAGAAAGCTAACTAGATATATTTTTTAACATTTAATTATTTTTAGAAAACCTTTTGTCAATTTATACAAAATAAGAGCTTAATAAAATTGAGTGATTTCGTTTAAAGCTTTAACATAATAGATTTTTTAACTTGGAAAATTTATAATTTCTTCATTTCAAAATTTTAGTGATTTCAGAACCTAATTTGAAAATTGGTGTATATTTTTTTTCAATAAAATCAAATTTCATATCATTTGAATGAGTAAAACGTGGAAAATAAGTATAGGAACGAAGCATAAGTTAGTTCAATTTCTACTTTTTCACCTTATATACAAAATTCATCTAAAATATTAAACGAAATCTAAAAATTATAATGTTTATATAGTTGGAAATTTTATTGAATTTGAAGGTGTAATTTTGAAAATTTCTTTTCCATTTATACTATTAATTCATTGAAATTAATACAATTTTGTATTTAACTTGTCATTCTTCTCTTTAAACAAACATTCCCTCCCTCAAAAGGATTTTAACATTTTCTTCGAATAATGTGTCTTTTGAGTTTAATCACTAATTATATTTTTTATTTATAATATTGATATTTTAGTAAGTAATAATTTTTTATTTTGTACATTAATATTTAAATTGGTCAATTTTTTGTCAGTAAAATTTATTGTTAATGAAATATTGTCGTGTAGTGTTTATACTCATCTTATATATATTATTTTGTCTTTCATTCAATTTATAAATACAAAATTTTAGTTTTCCAATGACTATTTTATTTTTAAAAGTGAGTTCTCATATGACTGATGAGATGTTAAAAGATTATTTTTGTTTATAAACTGAAAAAAAAAAATGTCCTTAATACTATTAAATTTTATAACTAAATTTAATTTAATTTAAATTAATTTAGTTATTGTCTTATTTTATTGCTTAATGGTTTTTTTTTTTATAAAGTTGTTAACTTTTGGAAAACAAGCTATTATATTGTCTAATAAATTAAAGGGAATACAAGTGTGATAATTATAATTGAAGTTTCTTATTTCGTTTTGGTTTACTTTTTCTTAATGTTTAATTATTATTTTTATAAACTTTTTAATATTGTGGCTATATAATCACCAATGTATATTCCATGCATCTTTCTAATTTTCTAATCCTCTTACTTTAAGCATTTAATTTAAATACTTATACTTTTGTCATAAGTTTAATGTAAATCAAGATATAGGCATCGTTTATATAGATATAAAATGACTTCCATATGTTAAAACAAAATAATTTCATTCACGTTGATAAATAACTACTATGATAAAAAATAACATTAATAGTAACTAAAAAAAGTAAATTAATGTTGTTAAGATAAATAATCTTTAAAAAAGGTGTTTTAAAAAGGTGTTTTCGAGATATTATATACTTTAATGCAACGTAGAGCGTGAAATTTGTCACAATTTTATATTTAAAAAATACTTAAAAGAATTGAGAAAGAAAAAAAATGTTTAAACTGCAATTAACTTTCACTCGTAAGTGAAATGAGAAGTATACCGGAACATTAACATATTTCAAATAAATTATTGATGGTCTAATGTATTTTACTACAGTTAGGTAAGATATAATATATACCGTTTATTTGATTTACATGTACATAAAAAATCACAAGGATTTATAATTGTTATTTTTCAAAAGAATTATTTATTATTTACAAGAAATCTATTACTTTCAAGTCTTTTACAAGTAGGAAAAAAATGATTTGATCTTACAAATAATTATTACTCACCGATATATATATATGATAGAAAAGAATAATAGTTAGTTTTTTATTTTTATTTTTTTGGTAACCAGCATTATTTTATGATCTTCTATAAAGCAACTTATTACTAATCCATTCAAAACTAAACTTTAAATTGTTGTAGTTACAATTGATATTCACCGAGTCATATTGTCAAAGAAAATTCTTAAAGAGCTCCAATTCAAACAAATCAAGGCTACCATAAAATTTTGTGACAATAACTCAACAATCAAATTGTTAAAATAACAATTCAGTTTGATATGAAAGAAATAAACATATTGATGTGAAATTTTATTTCACAAGAGATATTTACAAAGAAGATATTGATATAATTTATTGTTAGAATGTAATACTCACTATACTGAGTATTGTAATATTTTATGTTGCTTATCTTTTTCAATTTTTAGTAAACGAATTTATTGGTCTTAGTAATTCCTTAAAATATTTATAGTTTGTGATGTGGTATTTGTTTAAAAGGTTATATTTTTCTAAATGAAATAAGGAAAAAAAAGATAATTTAAAAAAACTATTAAATTAAAAATCTTACATTGAAAAATAATAAAAAAATTGAGTGACATAAAAAAACCTCACACTTAATGAATTTTAGTTCCTATTTCTAGGAATGGAAAGAAAGGATGTGCGAAAATAGTGTGAATGTGGAAAGATCGATGCTAAAAGTACAGAACCAAAAGAATCCTCATTTCCCGATATCACATATAATATTATTTTGAAAAAAAAAAACTATAACTGTGATGATATTGAAACACTGAGATCAGATCTTTTGAATTTCTTTTATTATTTTTGTTGTGTTTTCAAATATGCTATTTTTTTTAATATTTTGAATTGATTGTTGTTTATGATGTATGAATACGCAGTGGCGGAACTTGGACTAAAATTGTAGGGGGCCAAATTAGATTTGTTATATATAATTTTTCTTTAGAAGAAAAACTATTCATTTTTTCTCTTCATTTCCTCTTCTTAAAACAAACACACTTAATAGTAGAATTCAAAAAAAATATTACTATCATTCGCTATTATATCATGATACCAATTCATGAATACCATTTTAGACAAGTCATTCTTATCTCATCAATTTGATTTGGTGGTATTGTCAAATTTGATGTCGTTTTTCCAGATCACGTTATAATGAATTGTTAAATTCATTATATGTAAGTCTAAGAACTTTAGATATTTGTTTTATATTGTCTTAAATTCTTGGTTCTTATTAAATTTCTCAAGTTTAGTTAAGGTAAATGCATTTCTTTTTCATCTTCATCACAAACCTTTCTCTTTGAAAAAAAGGAATCAATTTTTTTTACTTTTTATCATAATCTTTCTAATATAAATTTATCACCTCTTACCTATTTAAAAAAAATAAATTTTATATTCACAAATCACAATTATCACAATGCAAAACATAACAAAACTC
>Ga0214543_1012115_pt1:0-5000 | contig 11684 bp, 7 predicted proteins | sample CNSS2metaG_FD_160094 | JGI IMG/M metagenome (GOLD analysis project Ga0214543, IMG submission 160094) | Root nodule microbial communities from cowpea collected in UCLA plant growth center, Los Angeles, California, USA - CNSS2 | ecosystem: Host-associated > Plants > Roots > Nodule | place...
TTCTATATATTATCCATTATTTAAGAAATCTAAGCATATGGTAAGTATCCCTATCGGATATTATCTTTGTGATTCATGTTTATATTTCTTAATTGGTATTTGTACTTATGTTGCAATTGATATAATTAATTTATTTATTAATGTTATCCAAGTGGGAGAATGTTATATTTTATATAATTTTATTATATAAAATTATTATTGTCTATGTTATTATTATGTATTAACATTAATCAATAAATTAAGTTATTTGTTAATGTTAATTATATTGCACATAATTTTTGGGTTTCTTATGAACGATCCGTCATGGGTTGAATTATTTAGTAAACGGTTTGTGATGAGCTTGAATAATCAGATACATTTTGAGAGGTCCCTGGTCTCTGCTGAGAGGTTACAAAGCTGATACCCATTAGTCAGTTTTAAATATAGTAACAACATAAAACACTCTTACTTTTTTGTAGAATACCTATCAGAAAGATAACAGTATCATCTCATGCTACGTGCTTCCATGGATCCTTAATTCCAGATACACAATCTTTTCACTCATACTTGAATATATTTTGAATATATTATATTATTATATCTTATATATATTTTATTCCCATCATTCCACACAAAATTAATATATAACTTTTATTTCTCTTTTGAATCTAACCGATATTTATAATTTTAAAAAACTAAAATATTCTTTTTTTTTTTTTGTGTGACTGAAACTTAGAGGTGAAAATGAATACTGCGGAGCATTATCCTCCACCACCACACAAACTATCTATCTACTCATTTCATTCTAGCGTGAACAGTGAGGAAGAGGCCTCACGATGATGGCATGTGGTAGTATAAGGATGAGCGTGCACCCAAGGGTGAGTGGATTTCATTTCCACGTTCCGCTCTCTTCCGCTTCTCTCCTACCTATTCACCACAACAGCGATTCCTTTTCTAAGCTTCGCAATCTCATTCGTCTCGCGGCGGCGCCGTCGTTGTTACCCAAAGCCTCGCCCAGGATTGACGGCCCAACCGACTACGACGACGGAGTCACTCTAGGCACTGTGAAGCTGCCGGTGGACACCGACCTTCAGAGATTCGATTCCTTGCTCTTTCAGGTAACCAAACAACATATTCAATCTATAAAATATAATACATTTAAATACTTACATATTATTTTATGAATTTTCTTAGAAATTCTGGTTTTAATTAATGACTAACTGTTAATTGCATCTATTGTAATATAACATATGTAAATTAACTTTTTTTTCGTTAAAACAGTAATAATTAAGCAATATTTTCATTAATTTCATTTCACCATTAGTCCGCTAATATCTTGGATAAGGGACCTTTCGAATTATATACATCGGTAAATATATTTTTTAATTTTTTTAAATAAGATTATTTAAAAATTATTATTTCAAATAAGAACTCCAATTACAATTTCTTTTTAAAATATTATTTAAATAAAATTTATGTCACAAAATATTGGTAAGAATAAAACCATTCTTTCTAAAAGATGAATTTAGGTAATTGCACCGGTATAAATTTAAATAAAATTAATATCCTTAAAAAAGGTTTAATTCAATGAATCTAAATTAAAAATTTATAAATTTATAAAATCAAACTTTAAACAAATATTTAACTTATAATGTTTTCCTCTAGAATAAATTTACTTTGATCACTTAACTAATAAAATAAATAAAAATAATTAAGTACACGCTGCAGGTATTGATAATGTGATACCTTAATTTATCTATTATGAAGTGGATAAATTAAAATACATATGTCAATTATATATATATATATATATATATATATATATATATATATATATATATATATATATATATATATGCGCTATAAATCAAGTACGGATTTTACGCTTAGAAATATCCAAACACATTTTTTTTATCATTCCTAATACGAAGTTTGTTGACTTTATATCCACTTCTGTTAAAACTGGAAAAAGAAAAATAAAATTAGATGTGGAAATTCGAGAGTGGTAATTGTTGGAAGAAGGTATTTTCTAGTGTTTTGATTTTGTTTGTGAATCTTTTGCATCAAAAACACGTTGTACTCGTCCATTTGTTCATTCATATCGAGAGAATATGAAGGTCGGGACGGCTAGCTATTATAGAAGATCGAGATCCATCTCGGATCAAATATCGAGATAGGTTGGTTAGATCGAAAGATAAGACTAGGTCAAAAATCGAAAGGGATAGATTCGAATCAAAAGTTAAGATGGGCCAACTAGATCAAATGTTGAGACAATCAAATTGAGCTCAAGGTCGAGACAAACATATTCGGTGAAGGTCAAGGCAACAACTAAAGCTAATAATTGAGACAAGTTGGCCCAAAACAAAGTTCAAGATGGGTCCAACCAAAACTTGGCCGAGTTCAAACCCAATTTCAAGAGGTTCAACTTGGCCTTGACCCACATTGATTGGGGTAAAAAAAAGTCCACATGACCAAAAAGTTCCCCATTAAAATAGTCCGTAGGCTAAAAATCCTACAAAAGCCTTGTAGACCAACTCAAATAATGGACTTTCCTTTTACATGAAAAAAGTATTACTTTGTTAAATATATTATTAAACTTTTGGTTTAGGTCGCACCCTGTCTCGACCTCCAACCAAATTGGCTACTGTCAACCTTTAGCCTGGATCGGCTCATGTTGACCTTCGGCCTAGGTCAACCCGTCTCGAACTTTAGCTCGGGACCGCTTGAGTCAACCTTCGACCTAAATTGGGTCAACCAGTTTGACCTTCAATTTGGTCAACCCGTCCTAACCATTGACCTAATTCGGTTCATCTCGACATTCAACCTGGACAAACCCGTCTTGATCTTCAGAGAAGTGTGTGGCCAAATTTGGGTTGGGGCCGACTCAGCTGAATTTCGATCGGGGCCGACTTGGCCAAATTTGGTTGAATTTCAACCGAGATAGACTCAGTTGAATTCAACCAAATTTTGGTCGAGGCCAACTTGGTCGAAGTTCAATTAGGGCCAACTTAGGCGAATTTGGCCGAATTTTGGCCAGAGCATAGACTTAGCCAAATTTCAGCCATAACAGATTTGGCTGAATTTCGGCTAAATTTCATTTGAATTTTAACCGGGGTCGACAAGAGGGGCCGACTCGGCAGAAATTTGGCAGGGGCCATATGTCTTAAGCATATAACTCTAATATATGATCAAACTATGATCTTGTTCCAAACAACGTGCCTAAGGTAGGCCATTATTCCTATCGTCTTATTCAAGGCTTTGCTCAAGAAGAAATATTGGATAGATTTGGAGGAAACATTGCATTAGTAGGATCCATCCCATGTGACCCGTCATTCAATGTAATAATGGGCCCATACACATATATGTATATTATCACATCACCATATGAGTAACCACACATCATTAATATATCATGTCATACATTCATCACAAAATATCACGACATCCATAATATACATGTACTATCACCTTAGCACCTGCAATATCATTCAAACCAAGCAAAATAGTAAAAATAGACAACCCCACATTCAATGTCATTTGCCTCGAAAAACCAACCCCTCAACAACTAGGGGTGGCAAAATTGGTCAGCCGAGCCCGTTTTGACCCGATCTGCTTGTGGCCCGCCAAAAACGAGTTAGGTTGGGCTGGCCCGCCACCAATAAATGGGCTAGATATTATAACCCGTCCCATCTTAGGGCGGACTAGCACGCCTCTTTTTTTTTTTTAATCTTTTTAATTTTTTTTTAACTTTTTTTAACTTTTTTTAAATTTTTGTTTATAAATCTATTATATATAAAAATTTATATAATATAAATAAGTATTATTTTTTAATTATTTTTAATTTTAAACATAAAAAAATTTCAACTCGGCTTGTCCTTTTCTTGGCGGGCTGGCTTGGCGCGCCTGACCCATTTTGACATCCCTATCAACAACTAACGCCTCGTAAATCCACCGCTCAGTACCTAAAACTAGTGCTTAGCACCCAATCCCTTGTAAAACAGAACGCTTAGTGCTAGGAAGCCAACACTCAACGCCCAATGCTGCACAGAAATATTTGAAACAACGATTTGATGCACAAGGTACCTGTTTCACACATTCCAACAACCAAACCCATACATAAAAATATTCTAAAATTTCCATTACCATATACTTATACATGCATCAAAAGGCTTGTTATACCTATATCCTCATACACAACTATACCCATCCTACATCAATTCTTAACAAAACACAAGAACCATATATATATATATATATATATATATATATATATATATATATATATATATATATATATATATATATATATACCCACTTACTTCTCCTATGAGTAAGTTTACCAAAAATTCTTCACAACCTAAACTACATTGCACCATAACATTCTGCACATACCAATTTGCACATAAATTCACAACATTCAACTATAACATCATGTTTACAACATAAAAATTTCAAGCTTAAAACATCCAACAACTACAATAGTCACATACATAGAATCAATACCACAAACTCATTTGCACATGAACATTGGCTATAATTAAATCACTTACCTCTTTACAAGCCAAAAAAAATCCATCCATCCAATTTCTCAACACAATCTTTGTTGTCCAAAAATATAACATTTTCCAACACCACCAATAATATTTCATAGCTACACTGAAAATTTATCCTTAATATAAATTGCACCAAAACCATGAACATCATCTCATCTCATCTCAACATGAAGAAAAAGAAGAAGAAATCATTTATACTCAACCACCAAAACAAGATTCAACCTACCAATATGAATATACTCAAAGATAGTAATTTTTCCAAAACCCAATTTTTTTCCTACGAACCAAACAACTCCACCGAGCCATAAACTTCCAAATATTCTCTTGCATCAATATTTTCTCAAAATTTATCATGAAACAACAATTAAAAAAATTACCATACACCCTTAACCTAAGCAACACACCACCAACATATTATAATCATTCCCCTTTGCAATTCTATATTCCAACTAAAAATAAATAAACTTC
>Ga0214543_1012115_pt1:7500-11684 | contig 11684 bp, 7 predicted proteins | sample CNSS2metaG_FD_160094 | JGI IMG/M metagenome (GOLD analysis project Ga0214543, IMG submission 160094) | Root nodule microbial communities from cowpea collected in UCLA plant growth center, Los Angeles, California, USA - CNSS2 | ecosystem: Host-associated > Plants > Roots > Nodule...
TATATATATATATATATATATCATGTTTATGAGTTTTTTATAATCCCACAACTAAATGTTTATCTCCCTTGGCAAAGTAAGTTAAAAGTCGCACATCAGATACAAATGAAAAAATTGAGTGACATATAAGAAAAAGAGACTTGAAAACATTGAACCTTAAGATTTTATGTTCAAGGTGATATCAGGTATAAAACCCCACTTTCAGTGTCACATTACCTATATTATGTCTCTAGTTAATCATCCATGAATTGTATTTAGTAAATAATCTAATTACATGAAATACAGTGTATCATCTAATCACCTATCGTCTACCATGCTATCACACAAGCATATAAAACTTTATATGTATATAAGAATATTTACATTCTTAGAGAAGAAATGGGTTTTTGAAAACAAATTTAAAATTATACAAAATTTCGTCTAGAGGAGTATAAAGTTCAAAAAAAGAAGAATATATTTGTACAAAATTCCCTGAGACTAAAGCAACATCTTCATCCCTTTATTGTGTGCACCATGACCTATGCTATTGTTTGCTTATGTGTCACACACATGACCATAGCAGAAATCACACAAACAGTACACACAAGGTAGGCTAACTAAAAGGAATGAACATATAATATCAAAACAAGCATACGTTTAACCAGATAACCACACAGTTCATCATGCATGCATACCAATTACAATCATGCATTTCTATATGATAACATGATATATTTCCTAAAGGTTAAGGTTATTGAATTTGATTCAGAGATTTTTCATCTGTCATATGACTCTCATAGTAGATTTGTATGTTGTGCTTTGCACACAAGTTCTACCCACCCATTAGACTAGTCCTCACGCTAATAGATTTATGGGCTACACCTTGGGTACGAGTTATACCCACCCATGGTACTAACTACTCATATGAGAGGGTAAGTTCCCATCAACGATTAGAAGATGTAACATCCCATTACTTAATTAAATAAATCAATAAAGAATTGAAATTCTATCGTCATGATTTTATTAATCCCAAACACAGGATAATTTAAAATTTACATAATACGCTTAAAATTCCAAAATCCAAAATCCATAAAAACATGGAATTTATTCAAGTTCCAAAATAACTGAAGGGAAAACTGAAATCGTAAATAGACAAGGTCATAAATCCTATTACAATTTCCAACATTAGACAAAATAGTAAAAGTATAACAAAATCCCTAGCTCGACATCCCAAGCTAGCCTCTATCTCCGTCTCAAGCGTCAACAGCATCACCTGTAGCATCATCTGCTCTCATGTACAGAATTACACGATCATCGCCAAACACACAAAAAAAGGGTGAGCTTATAAAATAAAGAAAATAACATATAAATTAACATAATGAAATTAATACACCCGTCTGATTCAACCTTCTTGGCCAAGACCTTAATCCCCAAGACTTTTCAACCTTCACAACACACAAATAGTTAGTCTCGAATTCAGGGTTTATGATGCTCACATGAACCTGCCTGCTCGTGGTCCTGCATCTACGAACCTCCCCGCTCGTAGTCCTGCTCTACGGACCTGCCCGCCCGTAGTCCGACACACGTGATTCACCAGCTACGTACCTCCCCGCACACAACATCTCTCAAGTGTGAGCACGGAACATACGAACCTACCTTGCTCGTATCCCCACACGAGAGTAATAGGATATGAACCTCCCCGCTCATACCATCATGTGTTCACCACCATCCATGAACCTACCCGCTCATGGCACAACATCTCCTGATCCAAGTATAACATCATTGCATAAACGTAACACACACAAGTCACAGACTGCATCATTATCGCCTGGGACAGCCTAAGCGCCGCCAGGCGAAACCGGCACAGACTGCCTAGTGGGACCTCTTCACCGCCAGGCGCCAAGCTCCAGGCAGACCTCCTTCCTGTTGCTCCTATCGCTTGGCACACCTACCTGTGCCGCCAGGCGTTATACCAGTAGCGAAAATTCTACTAGTTTTAGTACCCAAAGTGATTTAACTTACAATATAATGTATACCCAAGCATCTACATATATCTCCTTTGATCTAGGTGAAGTTCACAGCAGTTTGCTACCCTCTTATGATTTAAGAAGGCCTACCTCAACATTCCCAATTCCTTTATTCAAGCTCTCTAGTTTCCCCCAATTAATCTATTATCATATAAGAATTCAGTCCATCTTATGGCAATGCCTACCAATCCAGTATTTTACAATTCATACACCATAATTCTACCGACCTTTAATAATATCAAAAACATGCCCTCAATATTAACTCACATTATCCTAGTCATGAGTGATGTCCAACCCAATATTGCATAAACACTTATAATCCAACTATTCATATTTAAGAAACTAAGTTTCTAGAACCTGGACTCCCATTAGAATACTCTTTCTCCCTTTTTAATTTACCTTCCACATCAACCTTAAACTACACATCCAACAAATCATACCCTCATGTACTCTCGTTTACTTATTGTAAACATGCAATAATTCAAGGACCTCCTTTTCATTCATCCAACTTTACACCACGAACCAATTTCTCTAGTCACATTCACTCCAAGCACCTCCCTCGCACCTAACCAACTAATGGCACGCATCTGCCCCTGGGCCAGTCGTCGCCTGGCAGCAAGCAGAGTGCCGCTAGGTGGTGCGTCAGTAACTGGACACTAAACCAGATTTCTACACTTGCGAGGAATCCATCACTTCCCCTAATTTGACACACGACCCAGTTACACCAAACCACTCCAATTCGCATAAAATTTATAAAGCCACACACCCAGTATTGTTCCTTACGCGTCATAAACCTATTGATCCATGGAGATCAATTCATTGCTTTTTCCCCTTCCAAGAATCCAAATTATGCTCATGGTAATCATATGTGGTTTCCTCCAAGCACCCTCATACCCCAATTATTTAAATGTTATAACAGTTAACGCACAATATTATTCACCAAACACTCATTCAAAAGTCACAATGACTTATGCACCAAACAATGCACAAACAGACCCACGGATAGTGCCGCACCGCCTGGCAGATATTCATCGCCGCCAGAACTATGGACAATAGAGGTGTGTCGCCTGGCGGCATACTCGTGTCTGCTAGGCAATTTCTGGGCAGAAACGTAGAAACTCACGAAAACTGCGTAAAATGAGCGAAAATATCATGTATTTGATCATGGCAACACGCAATTCATCATACATGAATCAAAACAATAATAAACAACTCCTCTTACCTGGAATCCTTGCTCCAATTGAGATCCTCACTCTTCTTTCACACCTTCTTCTAAAAACCACCACAATTCTTCTCCTCTTTGCTTTCTCCACAAACCATAACCTCTCCACTCTCACACCCAAAACTCTCTGCACTTTTCCAGATTAATTTCCTCTCCTCCTCTCTTCTCTCTCAAGGTTAATGCTCCCTTAATTACCCTTTAATCTACTAAAACGAATTTTAATTAAAAAAAATGGCTTAATGGTTATTCATTAATCATTACTTGGTGTCACCCAGCCCCCTATGCTGCCTCCCTTGGCAGCTAGGGTTACTCTGTCTCTTCAATTCCAAGCCAAAATAAAATTAGGCAAAAAAGAAAGTTTAGTTTCCAACAAGGTTTAAACACACAACCACTCAATTGTAAAGTCAATGCATAACCACTAACCACATTCAAACATATCATTAAAATAATGCACAAATTAAAATACATACAATTTGCATACATAGGACTCGAATCTAGGTCCTTTCACACAATCAAGTACTCTCAACCATTTAAGCTAGTACTTTTCCACATCATAATAATTCGCATTAAATTTCTTAAAGGCTCTTACTATCCGCATTTATTAAATAATTATTTATTTAATTATTTAAATTTCTCGGGTCTTACAGAAGACGTGGTCCTTATTTCATATATGCCTCCTCTCCAGATTCATAGGAATCTCCTCTAACTTTCACATCTTAGTTATCTTTCTCTACATGAACTCAATAACTAATAAAGTTAGGATAATCTCCTCAATCCTTATTCAATACTCTTTCTAATATCACACTACATAGTTATTTTCCCATTGGAAATACTATCTAGTAGGTCCTATGCATTAAACATTCAATCAAAACAATAGATTTAGACCACTATCCAACCTTTACCCAACTTGTCTCTCCTTCACTCTTTCCATCTCTCTATCCTTATATATATATATA
>Ga0214543_1012116_pt1 | contig 11682 bp, 10 predicted proteins | sample CNSS2metaG_FD_160094 | JGI IMG/M metagenome (GOLD analysis project Ga0214543, IMG submission 160094) | Root nodule microbial communities from cowpea collected in UCLA plant growth center, Los Angeles, California, USA - CNSS2 | ecosystem: Host-associated > Plants > Roots > Nodule | place: USA...
CAATATTTTACATACTTGAATATACTAAATTATTAAATTTAATTAAATATACCAAATAATATTTTAATAAATTAAAAATTAAATCAATAAATTAATTATAAAGTATGAACTAAATTTATTTTTTTATATATTTTATTAAACCTTATCTTTAATTTTATATCTCTAAAAATAAAATTGATTCTTATTTATGATATATATATATATATATATATATATATATATATTATACAGTTGATTTGTTTTTGTTTTAAAAAGATTATAAAATTTGTTTGCTAGCGTTATTAGGATATATTATTACATAATCATTATTAAGTTATATTAATGCAAAGATATATAATTATAAATTTTGTTTGATTAAATATTAAACTTTTTATTATATAAAATCAAACAGTTTAAAAACATTTAAATATAAAATTGTTTGTTTAATATATGAGGATTTTATTATGAAAGTTCGGTTACTAAACAAAAATTATAAGCGCTCTTATTTGGCGCTATTAGAAATTTTTATTTGGCGCTATTAGAAAATTGACAGTTAGTTTTATTAAAATTTGGAATATTAATGTAATATCAGATTTTTAGTCATAATTTTTAACACTTTTCAATTATTTGTCTATTTATTATGATATAGAAGGAATGTGACAATTAAATATTAACATAATTTCTAATGATAATTATAAAAAATAATTAATAATTATAAAAATAATTCATAATTATCCTAAAATATTTGAATTAATAACATAATTTTAAAATATTGTCACAAATATAATAGTAATTAGAGTATTAAGAGTGACAATTAATTGATATTGTTATTATATATAAAATATATATTAGTGACTACTAATTTATCGTATATGTGTGATAGTATATTTTAGTCACTATTACATCAAATTACTATAGTGACAATTATTTTTACCACAATATAGTTTAATTTTAGTGATAGTGTATTTTTGTCACTATTATAAAAAATTATTAGTGATAATTATTTTTGTCACAATATACTTTAATTTTAGTGATATATAAAAATATTGTCACAAGTACAATAGTGACAAAGTTATTAGTGACATCTTAATTGTTGTCACAAGATGATATTAGTGACATATTTATAATTTTTAGTGATGAATATTAGTATCACTATAGATACTTTTTCTTGTAGTGGTTATGTTTGTTTATTAATCAAGAAATACGTGTTAAATCCATGTATGATATATATTGTAAGTTATAGATTCAATCACTTTAAGGAGAGTGATGTACCAAACTCCAAATATGATTTATTTCATTAATAATGTGTTTGCAAATAACAAACATCATGGATAATGGTTACTTAAAATGATACAAGACAATTGATCACAAATGATACATTTTTTGTCTTGTGGGTGGAGTTCATTGATATTTCTATTCCACTTAGTCATCAAGGTTGTCGAGTCCTAATTCGTGAACAACGATGTTGCATTGGGAATCAATTGTTTGTGTCATGAACCCAAGGGGATTGACAAAGCGTGCCCTAGAGGCAGCACCCATGTTGTTGGTGAGGATGATCCTATCGGACTTGTTTGGCATTACCTCTTTGCATTCTCCCTCATTTGGTGAGTCTGCAACCACCACACAAATGTCTTCCTGATGATCACCACGGACAGGGATGCGGTACAAGCCATTTGCATCAGTTGTGCTATTCTTCATATAAGTCATTGTGTTATTCTTTCCATTGATGCATTCTAGAGTCACATTCACACCTACCAAAACATGTTCAAACATTTTTTTATGCTTCGTCAATGGCTTATGATAGGGACTTAAACTTCATGATAAATTGTAACATGTATAACTGTAAATGCATGTGGGTGTTGCATGATTAGGGAAAGTTACCTGATAAAGGGAAGCTGAGTCTAGACTCAAATTCAAAGTGGCAAGGATCACAATAAATCTTTCCTTCAACATAGAATTTTTCAGATATTTTGCGAGCTGATGCAGAGGAGAAGCACAAAACTGAGACAAAGAGGACAACAACAACAAATGACCTTGCCATGGTGATTATTGGATTTTTAATTTTATGGGTTATTGATGTTGTTCCCCTTGTGATTAGAGCATAAGGGTGCTATGGAATCCTTTTATAAGACAATGAATGAGATTTTGTTTTGTCTTTGTGTGGTCACTATGTCCATCCACCTTATTTGGACGATAAAAAACTATTTCAAAAAGAAATTTCCTTGATATTTGCTAACTAATTCAACCTTAAGTTAGGTGTCTTTATCTCATAATTTAAGTAAACCACTAAAAAATTTCATAGACATTATTTTAAAATTATGTGTTTACATTAATATTCAAAACAAATATTAACAAAGACTTATATAAATGAATCTTGTGTACAATTTGTTCATATTTGTAGGTAAAGAAGTTTGAAGTATAATATAACATAACATTATATGATTGAATCAATTGATTGTAATAGATTATAAATAATATCAATAGATATTTACACACCAAACTTACCCAAAGACATTCACATCATTAATATGATTTTTATGATTTTTATATTTTTTTCTTATGCATGTACCTTAATTTTTTCTTATGAGGACACAATCATAGACAAAATAATTAAATAAGAATGAGATATCAATGAGATTTTTATAAATGATAAATAATATCATTATATATTTATGTTGGCACAAAAGGATTTGTTGCATAAAAACTTGATGAAGGTTGAAGATTTGATCAAGCTTGAAGTGTAGTTTGAATTGGCTGGTATGAAAGGACTTGAAGCTTGACGATGGATCTGACTTAGGATAGAAGTTTTATGCCTATCTTTACAAGTTTTTAATATGTTAAAAAAGTGATTTAACAAGTTAAATAACTTGTGTTTATAGTTCTGTGAACAACATATTCTATCGGCTAAAATAATAATAAATCAGTTGATTTCACTTAAAATAAGTGAAACCAACCAATTGAGAAGTATTTTTAATCAGTCAGTTTACAAGATATAAAGCCTATTATTCTACAAGATTGAGCAGCTAAGCGTTTGCGTGAAAATCATTTTGGAAATCAGAAGATCTCATTCTCTCTAAAGAAGTCACTGTTATTACTATTCGAAATTAATTTCAGAGGTGTTGAAGCCGTAATAACTCTTGGTTGGTGCATTGAAGAAAGTGTCTTGGTTGGCTAGGGAGAGCCAATCTTGAGGTTTGATCTTTCTTGTGCATTTGTGGTGTCCCTGGTGTGAGTTCAGGTCTGCAAGAGGGTTTCTTGTTGTGTAGTTTGTCTTTTTTGTGTGATTCAAGAAACTTGATGTGTGGGGTGTTTTTTTTTAGAGTTGATTTTGAAAGGATATTGCAAATCTCTTTAATTATTGGAAAGTCAAGCTCAGGTTGTCTTGACTGACAGGATGTAGCTCCATTGGAGTGAACCAGTATATATATTTTTTGGTTTATCTTTTCTACATTGCATTCCCTTTAGTTTAAAACTATTAAGAAATTCAAGTTGTGTGATCTTTCATAAGAATATTTATATGATTGCATAATAAATTGATAAAACATTGCATCTGATATTAATTGTAATTGATCTTGGCAGATAAATTTATCATATTTGAAATCTAAGTGTTAAGTGGTTTTTTTGTATAATCACTGTTAGAATTTTAATTAGTTACTCCTATTTTCAATCAATTCAAATGTGTGATTCAAAAGTGATATGTAGCCAAATTCATTGGTCAATCAAATTTAAGAAAAAGGTTTTTACAAGTTTAAAACTGAGCATGATTTTTTAAAAGACCAATTCAACTCCCCTCCCCCTCCCCTATCACTCGTATCTAATACTAAGTTTTTTATAAATATTTGACATATTTATCAATCTAGTTAATTTTGTATAAATATTATTTATGTAACCTTATATACAACAAGGTAACCTTATTCTATATAATTGAGTTCCTATAACCTTATCTATAAATAATCGAAGTGATACTTGTTGGCGTAAAGTTATTATAGCCTAATTTTTCCTAAACTTAAGAATGACACTTATCTCTAATTTTTGAACAAATCATATACATAGTTTTGAACTTTAATCTAATCAAATGTACAATATTTGATTCTATAGAAGATGAGGCAATATTATTTTTCTGTGACTTAGTTGATAAAAGAAAATATATTAGTTGAACTAGATTGAAAGAAATTTTTTAATCAAATATGTCACCAAAGAAAAGTAGGTACACAAGAATTGAGTGAAGTGTATGGAGAAATAGTACAATTATGATCTATGTGTTAGACATACAAAGTTTATTTTCAATATAATATACTCTTGATAGTTTAGTTTTAACTATCTCATATAAGTTTGATTAAAAATGTTCATCTCATATGTTTTAGTTATAACATAAATGTAGGTTTAAAATGACTTTCTTAGTCAAGAAGGGAGAGTTGAATTGGTAGAGTGCTTAAAATATGCTCAATTAAAACTTGTAAAAACCCTTACTATTTGAATTCAGTTAACCAACAAATAAGATGTTTATTGCTACAGACCACACATGTTCAAATAGCATAATTAACAGATAGAAATGTAAAATCAATAGACTTATATTCTAAGAAATTCTGCAGAAAAATGCAAATCACCAAACTCACTCAAATAACATGCTTTATCATACAAGATTGGTTCCAATTGATATACCTTTATCTGTTTTAGCATTAACCTTGCCATGTTGTTCTTTGTCATTATTCAAAATGAAGCATTTTAAGCAAACCCTTTTAAGTGAGAGAAAACAGACCTTCTACCTTTGAAAAGCTCGTAAGGAGTTTTCTTTAAAATAGGTCTAATCAACACATGATTTAACATATAACTAGTTGTGTTGACTGCATCAGCCCAAAAATATTTTGGTAATAAATTTTCATTTAACATGGTTCGATAAAGTTCTTCAAGTGATCTATTCTATCTTTCAACTACTCCATTTTGTTGTGGAGTTCTAGGAGTAGAAAAGTGATGTTTAACACCATGTTTTTCACAAAAAATGTTCAAACTTTTCATTTTAAAACTCTCCTCCATGATCAGTTCTTATAGAAACAACTTTAAAACTCATTTCATTTTCTAAAACCTTGGCAAACCTTTTAAAAGCATGAAATGTGTCTGTACCACACCTAACCAAACTCAATCAAATAAGTAAACAATGCATCAAGGCAACCAAGTATTCAACCTAGGCCGAGTCAGTCTAACTTATACCGGACCTGGTCAATTTAACCATATAAATGATAACCCTCACGAACATGCCAGAGACAACCCAAGTACACGACCTGGGCCGCCATGGTCTCGAACTTAACTGAACAAAGGCTAAAGTAACAACAAAGTGGCCAACACGGATAGTACGCGACCAAGGACGACATCTGACAAGCCAAGAAGTAAACAGATCAGACCGCTCTCGAAGACTTAGTAAAATGGAAACCCCCGCGTTCGATGGGCCTTAAGGGCCTGGGTTAGGGCCCAGGCCCACTCATAGCCCAGGCTAGGGCCCAAGCCAAGGCCCGGCCCATTGGATAACCAGACATCATTAATCTTCTATAAATACGCATGGACCCCACGAGTTAAAGGTACACATTCATTAATCATAGATTTGACTTTCTGAGAGCTTTGACTTACTTGAGCTTTGGAGACTCTTCTGCAGGTAACCCCTCCTGGGTTCAAGCTGACATGTATCAACTGGGGAGAGACCAACTGAGGAGATAGCGGACTACATGGTAAGGTGACACTTGTGCCTAACTTATCTTATTTGTTCTCTGTAGGAACAATTGGCGCCCACTGTGGGGCACGAGACGAACACCTTTAGTACCCATTTTTTCTCTGAAGGTGGTTTCCACCCGTAGCAAATCTGGAGTGAACAAGCAAGCAGATGCTGGTCCCTCTGGACCTCCTGGCATCACCCCTGATCTGGCCGCCATCCTAGACGGTCAAGCAAAGATGCAACAAGAACTCGCAGATTTGAAGAAACGCAGCGTTGACGAAATGGAGGCACTGAGGCAAGAGAACTCTTGCCTAAGGAGAAGGATCGAAGCTGATCCCAATCTGAAGGGAAAAGCCAAAGAAACCTCTGAAGCTGCGAAGTCTCCGGCCTTCCAGCCCACAGAGGAAGAAAGCGAGTACAACCCCACCCCTCACACCTTCACCACCACTCAACAAACACCCATCCCCGCCACCCATCCCCCTCACTTCCCATCTACCCAACCAGGGCTCACCGCACCCCCAACCCCCGCCGCTACCCTCCCTACCACCCAGATCCCCTACAACATACCCTCCACCTTCCCCGCTATGATCAACCATCCCACCCACCTCACCTGCTCCCTTCCCACCAGCCCAAGCGCCATCACCCCTTCACTGACTTTATCGCCAACACCCCTCTTCCAGCCCAGTGGGAACCTTTCACCTTGGATCGCTATACTGGCGAAACCGACCTTGACGAACACCTTAAAGTCTACATCGCCCATGTCGCCCTATATACATCCCAAGACGCCGTCAAGGGCCCTACCCTAGAATGGTTCACAACCCTTCCACCTTACTCCATCGACAGTTTCGATGTCCTCTCCCACATGTTCTCTACCCATTTCGCTGGCAGCCGCCCACACCAAACTACCACCATATCCCTCCTAGGCATCCGACAAGAACAAAATGAACTACTCAGAGCGTTCATAGATCGCTTCAGCAAGGCAGCCCTTCGTACACCACACCTAAATCAGGAAATGATCCTCCAGTGCATGGCCCTTACCTTACAACCCAGCCCCTTCGCCAACAACGTCTATCTCCACCCACCTGCCTCCATGCACGAACTCAAGTTACGTGCAGTTGACTATGTTCGCATGGAGGAAATGCAAACCCTCCACACCAAATTTTGCAACGACTATGCAGCCACCACTGCCAACCCCACCCCACAGCCTAACCCACGTCCTGATACCCGCCCACGCGAACCTCGCCAACCTCGCTTCACCAGATACGCCCCTTTTACCGTAGTCCGCTCCCGCATCCTCGACGAAGCCCTACAAGCCGATCTAATCCCTCCACCACGCAAGACAACCACACCTCCCAATGTCGATATGACCAAATATTGCCGCTATCACCGCAACCATGGCCACACTACAAAAGAATGCAAAGACTCCAGGATAAAATAGAAGAACTGGTCCGTGCTGGCCACTTTCGCCGCTTCATCTGAAGAGACGACCACTCCTCCTCCTCTCGAACCCGCCACCCCCCGATCCGACCACAGACGTCCTCCACATGACGCTCGTCATGACAGACACCGCACCCAACCCACCAGGCAAGAACCGGAGCTGACATCACCCTTGCCAACCCTTCCCTACGTGGCACCATTAACACCATCTCTAGTGGCTTCACAAGCGGAGGATCCACTTCTTCTGCCAGAAAAAGACACATCTACCATATACAATCCATCAACCACATCACCCATTCCCACCACAGACGTCGTATGTCTCCTATCGTCTTCACAGATGATGACTTTCATGGCCTCGACCACCAACAAGATGACCCCATGATCATCACTGTTGAAATCGAAAATTACGCTGTCAAGCAAGTCCTAGTTGATCAGGGCAGCTCTGTTGATATCCTCTACTGGGCCACCTACCAAAAACTTCAACATCCTGACACCGCCATGGTCCCATATGACGAGCCAATATATGGCTTTTCTGGCGAACAGGTATCCACCCGGGGCTACATTGACCTCCACACCATCTTTCGGGAGGGAACCCAAACTAAAACCATCCCAATCCGCTTCCTTATCGTCGACGCGCCAACATCCTACAACATCCTCTTGGGCCGTCCTTCACTCAATACCCTTGGCGCCGTCGTTTCCACCCCTCACTTGGCCATGAAGTTCCCTGCCCCGTCCGACGACATCCTTACCATCCACTGCGACCAATGCTTGGCACGTGAATGCTACATGGCCAGCTTGCGACCACAACTCCCAATCCAACAAACCAACCATATCGAACGACCCCCTGGCTCCAACATAGCCCTATCCGGCGAAGACCTTGACCCCAGAATAGGCCGGGATGTTCGCCTCGAACCAGTTGAGGACACCTCTCCTCTATAACTTCCCAATGGTCACTCTATTAACCTAGGCACCGGTTTAAACTCTGACGAGCGTGCCACCATCACACCTATCCTTATCAACAACACCGATCTTTTCGCCTGGTCGGTCGTCGACCTCCCTGGAGTGGACCCCTAGGTGGCATCCCACAAACTATCCATATATAAAGAAGCCCGCTATGTATCCCAGAAAAAACGCAAGCTTGGCGAAGAACGTCGACAAGCAGCCAAGGTTGAAGCCGACAAGCTACTGAGCGCAGGATTTATAGAAGAAGCTCAGTACACCACTTGGCTTTCTAACATTGTCTTGGTGAAAAAAGCCAATGGCAAATGGCGGATGTGCGTAGAATACACAGACTTGAACAAGGCTTGCCCTCGTGACGCTTACCCCTTACCCAACATTGATCGACTTGTGGACGGCGCGGCAGGGAACAAGTTGCTTAGTTTTTTGGATGCATATTCAGGATATAACCAAATCCCTATGGCCGCATCAGATATGCACAAAACCGCCTTCATCACGGGCGATGCCAACTACCTCTATAGGGTCATGCCCTTTGGCCTCAAAAACGCCGGAGCAACTTACCAACGGCTAATGGACAAGGTGTTCAGCCACCTAATGGGACACTGTGTCGAAGTATACGTCGACGATATGGTTGTCAAGTCCCCAAGTCATCACCAACACGCTGAAGACCTGTCAGTAGTTTTCTCCGCACTACGCCAATACAACCTCCGGCTCAACCCCGATAAATGTGTATTCGACGTTGACCGGGGTAAATTCCTTAGTTTTATGTTAACCCAACGCGGCATAGAGGCTAACCTTGAAAAATGAAAGGCTATCATCGAAATGCGCAGCCCCACTACTATTAAGGAGGTCCAACGTCTCATTAGCCGTCTCACAGCCATTTCCCGTTTCCTGCTCAAACTAGCTGAACAAACCCAACCCATAATCCAACTCCTAAAGAAATCTACCCGGTTCACGTGGACTGATGATTGTGAACAAATATTCCAAAAACTAAAAACAACCCTAACCTCCCCACCTATCCTCCACAAGCCGGACACCCATCAACGCCTGCTTGTATACATCACAACCACCGATTATATCGTCAGCACCGCGCTTGTCCAAGAAATAGAAGGCACACAACATCCTGTGTATTTCGTGAGCAGAATGTTGCAAGATCCTGAAACCAGATACCAAATGGTGGAAAAGCTGGCCCTATCTTTGGTCCACGCGCCGCCTACGCCCATTTTTCCAAAACCACACCATAACTGTTAAGACAGACTACCCAATCCAAAAAATATTACAAAAACCAGATCTAGCCGGACGTATGTCATCATGGGCCGTGGAACTATCAGAATTCAACATCCGCTATGAACCCTACGGCCCCATCAAAGCCCAGTGTCTCTTAGACTTCGTCAACGACCTACAACAAACACCTATAGAGGACCAGTGGACGCTTCATATAGATGGTTCCTCAAATCTAAGGGGTGCCGGCGCTGGCATCGTCTTAGAAGGCCCCAACGACATCCTCATTGAAAATCCCCTTCACTTTGCTTTCAAAACGTCAAATAACCAAGCCGAATACGAAGCCATCCTCGCCGGCCTTTCCCTAGCTCGCGAGGTAGGCGTCAAGAGATTAACGTGCAAAACCGACTCCAAACTTACTATAGGTCATCTAAATGACGAGTTCCAGATCAAAGACCCCATCCTTCTACAGTATTACGATCTGGTCCGTGCAGTCATTCAATCCGCCTTCGAACAAGTCCGCGTCGAACACATCCCAAGAACCGACAACGTTAGGGCCGATATCCTTTCCAAATTGGCCAGCACCAAGCTAAAAAACCGTCACCGATCCTTACTACAGCAAACACTATCCACACCTTCCATCACACACACTTGTCAAAATTTAACCCACACCCCAGCTAACAACGTCACCCCCTCCCAAAGGCAAAACTGGACCACCCCCTACATCCAATACCTCAAAACCGGCAACCCCCTAGACGCGGACAAAACTTGGCTGGCTAAGGCCGCCAGGTACACCATGATAGGTGATGACCTCTACAAACGCGGATATGGTCAACCCCTCCTTAAATGTGTCACGATAGAGCAAGCCCAATATATTATCAAAGAGCTACACGAAGGTATTTGTGGTTATCATTCCGGTGCACGCACCATGGCTACTAGAATTCTTAGTGCCGGATACTTCTGGCCGACCATAGAAGCAGACTGCCAGGATCTTGTCAGGAAATGCAGACCATGTCAGAAACATGACAACCTTATTCACCAGAAACAAGAACAACTACACCACATACTGTCCCCATGGCCATTCGCTAAGTGGGGAATGGACATTCTCGGTCCCTTTTCACCCGACAAGGGGCAAGTAAAATTCCTAATTGTAGCCGTCGATTATTTCACTAAATGGATAGAAGCCAAGCCGCTAACTACCATCATGGCCCAGCAAGTTCAACAATTTGTGTGGAAGGACATTATATGCAGATATGGTGTGCCACATACCATCATCACAGACAATGGCCGACAATTTATTAACAAGGAGTTAGCCAAATTCTACACTGGCCTAGGCATCAAGCACATCACAAGCTCTGTAGAACACCCCACAAACCAATGGACAAGTAGAGGTGGCGAATAAAGTTATCCTCGTAGAGCTACGCAAGAGATTGGATACCGCCAAGGGCCGATGGCCCGAAGAATTAACAGAAGTACTATGGGCCTACAGATGCACCCCTCAATCGTCAACAAACGAATCCCCATTCAGTCTAGTCTACGGCGCCGATGCCATGATACCAGTAGAAATTGGCGAGCCATCCCTACGCTGAGAATTGTACGACCCGAACCACAATCACCAAAACATGGCCTTGCATCTCGACCTTCTACCCGAACTTAGAGAAAAAGCCCAGATACGCAACTTAGCTGCCAAACGACGAGCTGCCAGGAAATATAATGCAAATCTCTGTCCACGATCGTTCGTCATCGGGGACCTAGTATGGAGAATGGCCAGCAGTGCTAGAAAGAAGGATGACAAGTTCTCCGCCAATTGGGACGGCCCATACCGCATACGCGAAGATGCAGGAGGAGGAGCTTATCGCCTAGAACACTTATCTGGGGAAGAGATTCCCAACACCTGGAATGTATCCCACCTCAAGTTCTACTTCAGCTGAATGTACATTGTAATCGAACCGATACTTGCAACCCCGGGTGTACTCTTTTTCCTCACCTGGTCTTTTTTCCCTAAGGAGGGTTTTGGCCAGGGAGGTTTTAACGAGGCACCCCTATTCAATAAATAAAAAGAAGGGTTCCCAACCATACGACTTTCTCATGTGTTTTCTTTCACATTCATTTAAGTTCCCCACCCTTACCCCAAGTAAGCGGCCTGGGTCGAACACCCCTATCTTATGATTAATTCGTTTAAGTTCCCCACCCTTACCCCAAGTAAGAGGCCTGGGTCGAACACCCCTATCTTATGATTAATTCGTTTAAGTTCCCCACTAGAGATGGCAAATAAACCCGTGCCCGTGGGTATCACCCGAACCCGTCCCCGTTTTGACGGGGAATCCCCGCTTTGACTGGGTATGGGTATGGGTATGGGTAATACCCGAAATTTTCAACTGGGG
>Ga0214543_1012125_pt1 | contig 11673 bp, 11 predicted proteins | sample CNSS2metaG_FD_160094 | JGI IMG/M metagenome (GOLD analysis project Ga0214543, IMG submission 160094) | Root nodule microbial communities from cowpea collected in UCLA plant growth center, Los Angeles, California, USA - CNSS2 | ecosystem: Host-associated > Plants > Roots > Nodule | place: USA...
TTAGAATTTTATTATTTTAAAATTTTGAAAAAAATTATTGTTAAATATTTGTTTGACAGAGTATAATTAAGATTAAAATTTTAAGTAAATTTAAATAAAACATTGGCAGTCAAAGCTGAAAAAAAAATATTTTTTACCTCCCATTATATTTATTGCAATAAACAAACAATATTTATTTTATATCTTACAATGTGAAGAGATGGCAAATATATGTGATAGAGCACCGAGAAACTTGTAGAGTTTACTTTGCTTAAACGTAAGATATATTTTTTTCAAAATTACTTCAAGCACTGGTCTTTGGTTTTGTTTAGAAATTTTAGGTCATCATTATATATTCGTTGAAAAAACAAAAGCATCTCTAAATTTTTTAATCAAATAGTCGGACTTGGTCAACAGTCTCTTTTCCACAATTGCGGAAGAACATAGAATTTTTGTAGTAAGTGGAAGTAGCAAACAGATTTTGAAGACCACAAAGTGGAAAGTATTGTTTAGGAAGTCCAGATAATCACATTTAAATTTCTATATACATGTCCTCCTATTCTCCATGTCTTTTGTAATAATTATTGTAATATTATATAACAATAAATAGTTTAATTATTATTTTGGTCCCCTAATTTGTTGGTTTGGTTCATTTTGGTCCTCTTATTTTTTGGTTCAATTTGGTCCTCTAATTCTTTAATAAAATTCAATTTGATTCATGCCGTTAAGTGGAGGTTAACACAATTTTCATACATGCCACGTGTCATTTTTGTGGAATTTTTATTATTTTTTTAATTTTTTTATTATTAAAAAAATTAAATTGCCACGTGTCACGTCATGGTTGTGCCACGTGTCAACTTGATAATTTTTTTATTTTAATTTTTTAATTATAAAAAAGTGACAAGTGGTAGGTCACGATTTTTTTCAATTTAATCTCTCTATTTACCATTTTGATTCAATTTAGTCACCCAATTTTTAAAAATAATTCAATTTTGTCCTATCTAATTTGAGACCAAATTAGTAATTAAGCTTAATTACAACTTATATACACATGTTTATTAATTTTTTTACATGTGTACAAAATTTCAAGTGTAAAAAATTACAAGTGAAAAATGTAAGAAATGAAATAATATGAGTATTTAGGGAGTGATTTAATGTATAAATTGTAAAAAATTATTTTAACATGAATATATAAATTATAATTAAGCTTAATTATTAATTTGGTCTTAAATGGAGAGGACAAAATTGAATCATTTTAAAGAATTGGACAAACTAAATTGAATCAAAATTTCAAATAAAGGGACTAAATTCAAAACAACCAATATTAGTTTGACACGTGGCACAATCCTGACCTAACTCGTGGCACAATCTTGACTACCACGTGGCAGTATTTATTTTTAAATAAAAAAACTTAAATTGACACGTGTCACAACCATGACACGTGACTGTTTAATTTTTTTAAAATTAAAAAAAATAAAATTAAAATTAAAAAAAATTAAAAAAATTGAAAATTCCACACAATGACACGTGACATGTACGGAGACGGTGTTAATGTCAACTTAACGGCAATAACCGAATTAAACATTTTTAAAGAATTAAAGGAACAAATTGAAGCAAAAAATAATAAAGAAACCAAAATGAATCAAACCAACAAATTGGAGGACAAAAATGTTGATTAAGCCTAATAAATAACAATGCATATTAGCTTAAAAGTGTATTAATTATATGTAAGTAATGTGCCGTTCGTTGCACCGCACCCTACATTTCTTTTATTTTCTTTCTCTTAAAATTCTCTCTCTTGTCCTTTTAACAACATTCTTCCTCCACACCAATATACTTTAAAATCTTATCCAACATCTTTCGTTTTCGCAACAGATAATAACCAAAGAAACATTTGTATATGATCAAAATTCCAAATAGAGTAAGTTTTTATTTATTTAATAAAATTTTTATTTATTCAATAAAATTTTTCTTTTCTTATTTTACATATGATTTTATCAATTAGTAAGGTCATTTGACAATAGTAATTCTCTCAACTTGTTTTTCTTACGTACTGAAATTTTGTCATGTTTGATATCATGTTTCGGCTGGAACATTCTTTAGGATGAGGAGTTACATGTAAGAAAATTTACTTAATTCCTATAAATCGTATTATCAACTAAATGATTGTTGAATATATGTGTGTGGTCGAATAATTATATGGACACTACAAAAAAAATTATATATTATTTATGAAAATTTATCTATGAACTATTTTTCATAAATAATTTAATTTTATTCACGAAAATTTATCGTAGATAAAATTAAAGTTTGTAGGTAAAAAAATAAATAAACTACTTACGAAAATTTTATAGATAAATGTGGTAGGTTTTAGTGGAAATTCTTCATACGATACTTTACTTTCAAAATTTGGTGTAGAAAAAAGAATTATAAAACATAATATAAAAAATAATTTAAAAGAAGTTACCTATGAAGAAAGATTCGTATGTAAGAATTATTAGATTTTTTTTATTAAAAATATAATATAATTTGTATGTGTTGCTAACTTATTGTGACTTGGTAATGTATCTTTTCATATATATTTTCTTAATATATATTTTCTTTGAATAACTTATCCTTGTACGTGTTGTTGTGCATTGTTTAATTTTGCATAGCATTATTGTGAATTCAGTAATGTCCTTATGTGAAGTTCAAAAATAAGGCCACAACCTAAGTGAAGTTACTCCAGAGGAGGAAAACTGGAATATCATTGTTAGAGTCATACGTTCATGGTTTATTCTAGATTTCAGTAAACAAAAGTGTCATTTCTTCGTAGAGTTAATTATTCAAGAGAAACAACTAATATTTTCTTTAATTTTTTGTAACATGTTTATTCAAGACATCTTTATATTCAAAAACATGTCTTGTGTATTGAGTTTTTGTAGGGAGGTAAAATACATGCATCCATTCAACATAGTCTAATTTAAAAATTTCAGAATTAAATATTTGAATGACATGTTTATGGAATCCAAAATTTTAGTGTAGCTCCAAATAGTGGAATATATCGAACCACACACCATTGTTATAATAAATTTCCAGCTAGTACAAAAGTTGCTTTGTTTGATACTAAGTTCGTTCCAAATATCAAACCACAGTACATAACTTTGCATGTATCGACTTTCATTAGATTTGACATTGATTATTTAGTAGATAAGTTAATATGTATAGTTTTCTATTATCTATTATTATTATCTTTTATTTATTTCCTTTACTTATTATTTTGTTCTCATCATTTCTTTGTATTATTATGTAGATATTTTGGGAGTACTAGTAGGGCTGGAACTAAAAGAGAATTTGCAAGTAGATGAAAAAAAGACAAAATTGAATGTGATTGCCAAAGGAGCAGATGGGCAATATAGTGTTCAAATTTAGAAGATAGATTTTTTGTTCTTGTATTTCACATAAAATTTGACATAACATTCATCTAAATTGTAGGGTTCAAATTGAATGTACTTTGTTTGGCATTTATATGGAAGAACTGAATGACTTTCTTTCATTTGGAGAAGTACAAAATGCTATAATAAGTATAGATTTTCTAAAGTTAGAACTTTTCAAGGTATATTGTTATCATTCACGATATACATTTTTTTTATATTACTATGAATGTTGTTTTGAGATACACTACTCTTCCAATTTAGATAAGGTTCAAGTTCAGAATCGAAAGTATTACAATAGGTTTCAGTACAATGTTGATTTTAAAGAGGCATCTGAACTAAAATTAAGGTATGTAAGACCCAGAAAAATTAAATAAATAAATAAATATTTATTTAATATAAATGATTTTAGTTTTAAATTATGATTTGGCACTATTAATAAAGATTTAAATTTTCCACATTTTGGAAAATATGATTTATTAATAGTCGAGTTATTATTATTTATAATTTTTATTTTATTTAAATTAGTAATATCCACCTAGGATGTTACATTTGGTATTAGAGCAATGATTTTCAAAAGATTTTTTGGCCTTGGGAAGTGAGCTCGTCGTGTTTCGCAAAGTATTTCGGTTGCGAAACTTTATAGGTTTGATTAGATTGTTGAGTCTCTTTGAATAAGTCTCATGTGTTGTGTTGACTATTACTACGTGTTTTTAGGTGCGAGTTAGTAGTCTCGACATCTGTAAGACCCGCAGAATTTAATTAATTAAATAATTAATTAATTAATAAATGCGGGAGAGTAGCGTATTTATAACATTAATTTCTGTTATATATGATGTAGAAAAGTACTAGCTCAAGTGGTTGAGAGTACTTTGATTGTGTGGAAGGACTTGGGTTCGAGTCCTATGTATGCCAATTGTATGCATTTTTGTTATTATTGTTTTAGTAGTCTGTTAGACCACATTTATGTATGAGATAATGCTTGAATTGGGTGTGTTAGCAAGAAATATAAGTTGGCTTAGTGGTTTAGCTTTGACTTGGTGTTGGGAAGGTCATGGGTTCAAATCTTGAGGGCACACCTTTAGTTCTCGTTTTGCGAAAATTGGTATGGCGAGAATATGAAAAGGGGAAGAGAGTTCTAGCAGGGCTAGGAAGGCTGAAACCTAATTTTTCGTTTGGAGAAGCTATTTTCTGAAGGGTCTACAAGGGTGCGAATTTTGAGGGTGTTGGGCTGCCTAGTGACCAAGAAGGGATTTTCAACGTTTTGCAATTGTCTAAGCCAAGGAGAATTTCAGGTTAGGGGAGCTGAACCTAAATTTTCGTTTTAACCTTGTATGCTTATGATTCTGATATGTTTTGTACCCTGAATTTCGTGTTGCACATGAGGGAATTTGGGGTTATGGGTTTTGGGGACTGTTTCATGGAATCTGACCCAAATGTATGCATATAATGGGGTTGTGTTATGGTTATTCTGTGATTTTGTAAAGTTGGGTTATTGGGGCATAATTTTGTGTCCAATTATGTTCATATGCCTATCTAAGTTGTGCTGAATGAATTGGTATGTTTGGGTTGTGTGTTGAGTCCCTGGTGCAATGTTGTATGCGTGAATTCAGTGCTAGAACCTGCAATTTTCGCTCAGGCGAGCTAAGCTCGCCTAGGCGAGACATGCAGGGACTCATAAACCTCTCTCTGCTCAAGCAGTTCGCTCAGGCGAGGTGTTTTGGCCTTGGGCGACAGACCATCTCGCTTAGGCGAGGGTGACTCACCCAAGCGAGAATTCGTGTGTGTCTCGAGTGTGTTGGTTGCACATCTCGTGCAGGCGAGGTTTATTGTTAAGGCGAAGAAGTGTCTCGCTCAAGCGAGAGTTTCTCGCCCAAGCGAGAGTGCGAAGAGCGTTCTAATGGGAGTTTAACATTCAGCCCAAGCGAGAGATGAGGGTCTTAGGCGAAACGTGATCTCGCCTAGGCGAGTGTGACTCGCCTAAGCGAGGGTTCGTGGTTGGTTTTAGGTATGGTGCTCGCTCAGGCGAGGTAACCTAGCCTAAGCGAGATGAACTGGAATGCTTAGGCGAGAGTTGGATGTTAGGCTCAGGGAGGGATGGATGACATGTTCAGAAGTGAAATGGTTGCAACATTGAATTGATTGGTATTTGAGTGATGATGAGGGATCTACAATGTTCCTAAGATATCTCGATGGTGAGCTTGCTGGAGTTCCATGGGTAGTGGCCCGGAACGTATCCTTGAGTTGTGGCTCAGGATAGGGGTAAGCACGTGGCATTCTATGGGTTGTGGCCCAGAATGACTTCCCTGAGTGATGGCTCGGGATAGCGGATGAACACGAGGAACCTTGAGTTGTGGCTCGGGTTGGCGAGTGTGCCGGTGGAGTGTGCTGGCTGTGGCTAGTACGGATGGGTCCAGATGGATTGCCCTCCTCAGTGAGTCACTAACGAGTTTGGTAGTCCTGGGACGTTGCGGACTATGTTCGTATTTGGGAACTCCACCTGGCGTTACGGTGTGTGATCCGTAGCATGGTTTCCGCACGTGCTCTATCGGTTGTGGCCGATAGGTGTGGCAGCAAGGCGCAGCGAGATACCTAATAGGAGATGTAGGAGACTACTAACATGGTTGTGGCCATGTGAAAGGACTGGAACAAGGTTCTCTGATATACTTCACTATGCATGGTGGTGGCCATGTGGTGGGAAGGTAACGAGTCTTCCACGAGATGTATCGATGTACATGGTAGTGGCCATGTGATGGGAATGGAGTAAGCGTCGCGGGATATGCAAGGATATTATATATGGTTGTGGCCATGTGGTATAAAGGAAGAGTTGTATTATTGATATAATGTTTTATCTATTATACATGTATATGTGTGTGTTGGTACACTTTTATATGTTTCTTCATTAGCTCACCCTATCTGCTTGTGTTTGGCGATGATCGTGTACGCGGTACACGTGAGCAGGTGATGATGCAGGTGGCGCTGGTGAGGCTTAGCTGCGGAGAGGGGATGATCATGGGATTTTATTTCTATGTTTTCTTGATTTTGGATTTTTAATAATATGTAAACGGTTGATGAGATTCTGAAACATTATTTCATTTTGTACACTATGAGACAATGTTTATTATATGATGTTAAAAGTTTTAAATTTCCCTGAATTTTGGGAAATGAGGTATTATTAATTATTGTGTCATTAATTCTTTATTTATTTTATTTTATTAAATTCGTAATATCCTGACGGGATGTTACAACATCGGCGTCGGGGCAGGTTTCAACCAATTTAGTTGGGGTTGGAGGCTCCACCGAAGTGGCAAGATGCAGGTTCAAGGCGATTCTTAAATGCTTGCCTTTGGAGGGAATGTGTGTGAAACTAGAAGTATTAAGAACAAAAAATGTCTTGGTAGAGTGATGAGTGTGCACATTCATGACTATATCAGAGATAATTTTCTTTCTTAATTCTAAATGTTTTTTGAAAAGAAAGGAGAGTTATAGTTTGAGTATGTCTCCTATACTTTTCTTGTTATGTTTGTGCTTTTGAGGTGCGTGTTCGGTGTTAGTAGTGGTAGGAGAATGCAGATTCAAGGTCACATTTGACGTGACACTAGTGCATATTTGATATTTTACCTCGCCTTATAGGCTTCAGTTCCGGTTATGGCGGAACCGAAGCTTATAAGGAGGCGGTGGCAATTTTACAATTTCATCAACTTATATTGCTTCGGTTCTACAAACAACCGATGCCGTAAGCAGTTTTAGGCCTCAGTTCATTAAGAACCGAAGCCTATTAGGCAGTCCAGAAATGAAAATTTCAAAATTGCCACTAGCGAAAACACATTTGGCCTCGGGTGCTTTTGGACCGAGGCAATATTGGGGTGTTTTATGCCTCGGTTGAAATAGAACTGAAGCCTATAACCCTGCCCAGAAACCCTAATTTAATAATTTCATCAGCGCCGTCCACTTTGGCTTCGGGTCCCCTTTCACCGAAGCCATTGAGCCACTTTAGGCCTCGGTTCTTTAAATAACCGAGGCCATAAAGCCTGTTAAAATCCCCAATTCGCGAACCCCGATCATTATTAATCTTTTTCCCCAATTCTCTCCGCACGAACGCCACACCGCCCTCTGCCACCACCAGTTCCGACGCTGTCGCCGACCAGCTGTCGTCGCCGTCTGTGGGTTTTCGTTGCCTCCATTTCCTCATCCATTTCTCTCTGTCGCTCCATTTCTCTCCAAGCCACGTGCACCTCCATCACACCAGCCACCATTCACGAAGCCATTGCAGCACCTCATCCACGAAAAACGCAGGAGGTCCACCATGCCTCGAAGGAGAAGAACGAAACCTCCACTGCAGCGCCTAGAGTCGAACGAAACGCAACCCACCACCGCGCCTGGAGTCAAACACCTTTGACGAAGCACTCTTCCATGTTCCTATGAAGCCTCTACGGAGAGTCCACCTCATGCAACTACATCATCAACACAGATTTGCATAAACGACGTTCACACAACCAACTAAAACGCGCATCTGGCAGATCTGGAACTCTGGGAAGTAGATCTGGAATGTCGGGAAGCAGATCTGGAATGCCAGGAAGCAGATCTATAGCTTCGGTTCAGATGTGACCGGAGTAGAAAAACGCCTCTATGGCTTCGGTTGACAACCGAGGCCAAAAATCAACCATTTTGGCCTCATTCCAATATGCCTCGGTTCTAAAACCGGGGTAGAATATCAAAAACAACCGGGGCCAAAAGCCCTTACTGCACTAGTGTGATTACTTTTACAAAGGTTGGATGAGATCTCTAAGATAAATTTTTGCCTCAAAGATAGGGAGTTGTTGTATGATGTATATCGATGAGCGAGGAAAGCTAAGTTTTGGGTTAGTTGGTTGGGAGAAGATGTTGGAGTTTTGAAACAACATTTGGATGGAGAGAGCCTCAAGGATAAGCTTAGGATCAGATACCACAAGTTTTCTAAAAGGATATGAATCCAGAGGTTAGAAAAAAGGGAAATAATAGGACGTGTCAATATAACGATGTTTGAGGAAATCAATTTGGTTCTACATCCCATCAGTGTTGGGGTTTAGAGGTATACAGACACTAGTGGTTTTAAGGGGAAAGTGTCATTAGATGTAATCATATGACCATATCTAATGATCTTGAATTGGTAGAAACTAGGTGGCAGAAAATGATAGGGTTGTTGGACACTGAGCAAGCTAAGAAAGGTAGAAACAATAAATGTGTATAAGGACGACATATCTTTAAAAGGAGGATAAGATGACACAGAACCTTGAAGATCAGTCAAACATGATTATGATTTATAAGAAGGAAGTATATTAGGGATTTTTATACCAGATCAACATCAAGAAGAAGTAGTGAGATCTTCTCAGCAATAGTAGTTATCCAAGTCAAGAGTAGATGGGATGTCCTAAGGAAGGTGACTCACAAGAGAGGAAGGTTTGACCTTAGAGATGAGATGAGATGGACGGTTTCAAGTATCAGAAGAAGAATGACATCGTTAAGTGATTCTGGTGGGAAAGGGTAGTTGGTAATGTCGGAGCATAGACAATGAGGAAAAAAAAGAAAATTTTTGAGTAGCTATAAGGGGTGTTTTTGATAGTTATTGCTAGAATGGTTAGCACAAATGATCAAATTCAAGGACACAAGGTATAAAAGTGGTGCTTAAGATATGTGCTTTTGTTTTGTTTGGAATCGTATACCCCTTGGTATCACTAGTATGGTAAATGGGTCATGGTTACTTACAAGAGGGAGTTGGTAATGAGATGGTGGTTTTGTCAAAGTGCAAAGATTAGAAGGAATAGGCTACTACATGAAAGGTGGAATGTAAGAAACAAGAGTCATTCGGGTAAAATTACTTAGCATTTTAACAAATAACTATGCTTTTATCATGATTTATCTAAGTTAGTTTGAAAAAAAACTTCAACACAGAGGTGTAAATTTTTAGTCTTCATTAATATAAATAATGCTTTGTAATCTTTGCATTATGAAGTGTTGATTTGTGTTAGTAAAATGTATGATTTGTTGTAGATAACACATAATACAATACATAAAAAAAGGAAATAGATAACAAATGGTACTAAAAGTAGCAACATAGGAGGTTTTTTATTTATGAGAAACTAAAACTTTAAAATTTTATTACTTAAAACTTTAAAAATCAAATTTTATTCCATTTGTAGTATGATGAAGCTATATAATGCATCTTGTCTGGTTCTTCGAAAAATTATTGTTGATGGATCAACTTATTCTCAAAGGGGTGATGCTGATGCATTGAATATGTTGTCTTCATTTGAGTTCATATTAATTTTACACATGATGAAAGAGATTATGGGAATTACTGACGGTCTTTGCCAAGCTTTGCAGAAACAATCTCAGGATATATTGAATGCTATGCAATTGGTTTGTTCTACTAAAATTTTGATTCAAAAGTTGAGGGATGATGGTTGGCAAAATCTATTGAAAGGTGTGGTATTCTTTTATGAACAACATGACATTGATATTCCTGATTTTAATTCTACTTATGTTGCACGTCATGACCGTTCTCGTTATCAAAAAGATCATGTCACTATGGAACATCATTTTAGGGTGAATATATTTCTTGTTACAGTGGACAAGCAGTTGCAAGAATTAAAGGATAGGTTTAGTGAGCAAACAATGGAACTTTTAACTCTAAGCAATGCTTTAGTTCCTAAGGATGCTTATAAAGCTTTTAACATTGAGGATATATGCACTCTTGTGAACAAATATTGTCCTTTAGATTTTAGTGAGCAAGAGAAGATTAGTTTAAAATTTCAACTTCAACATTTTCTGCAATGAAGATTATCAAAACAAGATTGCGGAATAAAATGGAAGATGAATTTCTTGCCGACAATATGATTATTTACATTGAAAAAGAAATAGCTGAAAATTTTAGTTCTGATTCAATTATTGATGAGTTCAGGGATCTGAAGGAACCACTAGTGCATATTTGATATTTTACCTCGCCTTATAGGCCTCGGTTATGGCGGAACCGAAGCCTATAAGGAGGCGGTGGCAATTTTGCAATTTTAGCAACCTATATTGCTTCGGTTCTACAAACAACCGGTGCCGTAAGCAGCTTTAGGCCTCGGTTCCTTAAGAACCGAAGCCTATTAGGCAGCCCAGAAACCCTTTTTCATTAGCGCCGCCCCCTTTGGCCTCGGTTGCTTTTCGACCGAGGCAATATTGGGCAGTTTTAGGCCTCGGTTGAAATAGAACCGAAGCCTATAACACTGCCCAGAAACCCTAATTTAAAATTTTCACCAGCGCCGCCCCCTTTGGCCTCGGGTGGAATTGAACCGCTGCCAAAAACCAGTTTTCTGCCTCGGTTAAAAATTGAACCGCTGCCAAAAACCCTGCCCAGAAACCCTAATTTAAAATTTTCATCAGCGCCGCCCCCTTTGGCCTCGGGTGGAATTGAACCGCTGCCAAAAACCGGTTTTCTGCCTCGGTTAAAAATTGAACCGCTGCCAAAAACCCTGCCCAGAAACCCTAATTTAAAATTTTCATCAGCGCCGCCCCCTTTGGCCTCGGGTGGAATTGAACCGCTGCCAAAAGGTTCATTAGGGTTCAAAAATCGCGAATCACTTTTTTTCCTCTTCTTCCTCGCGCCCGCGAAACCCCACTCTCACTTTCACTTCTCTCGAATCGTCATTCCTTCAATCTCCCAGAATCCATCACCAGATCACGATGTCTTGGGTCCTCCGATCTACGAAGTCTAAGTTGCTCTCTTCTTCCTCTTCTTCACTTTCCAGAACCTTCCCTTCATTCTCTCGCACCGCTCATCACCTCCCTCACAATCAGATCGGAGCTCTCTCTCCCCTCACCGATCTCTTCCACCGCAGCACCGCCTCCACGCCTCTCGGTAACACCTTCTCTCTCACTTTCTTCTTTCCATTTCCTTATTCAATGCCTTTTATTTTCATCCATCCTTCGCATTCTCTTTTATTTCCGTTCCTATCACCACGCACCTTCAATTAACGCAAACATCTATGCTCCTATTAATATCGCCAAAAACAGAAAGTAGCTCATCACCGCTTCATTTTCTTAATCGCGTTTCCATGATTTCGATTAATCTCGTCGTGATTCTTGTTGCTCTACGACCGTAATTTTTTTTTGTACTCGCTGGTGCCGAGTTTAATTTTCTGCTTCTGATTGTTTCATTCCTTTGATGCTAATGTCGTTTCAGCGAAGGAAAACGCTTCTGGCGAAAACGTGACTGCTCTTCCCAAAAGGTATCGAATTTAAAAAAAAAAAAAAAAAA
>Ga0214543_1012128_pt1 | contig 11668 bp, 6 predicted proteins | sample CNSS2metaG_FD_160094 | JGI IMG/M metagenome (GOLD analysis project Ga0214543, IMG submission 160094) | Root nodule microbial communities from cowpea collected in UCLA plant growth center, Los Angeles, California, USA - CNSS2 | ecosystem: Host-associated > Plants > Roots > Nodule | place: USA...
CTAACCTTATAGATCTTATGAGTCTCAATACAAGAAGTACTTTCGATCCAAAACCTTAAGAGAATAATAAGTTTGTGATATTTTAAGAATGAAGTATACCTCAAACCATGACAGCTCAAGCATCATTTGAAGAGCTGCTCCAGAAACCATATTGAGTTGATCTGGTGGTGCTTGTTTTGCAGCATAATGAAGTAAATTGTTCCCTTGATCATCTTTGAAAGTTAGAATGAACTCTTTGATGGGGCCTATTTCGTGTATCAAATTGAAGATACTAGCATGACGATGCAAAACTGCAATGTGGATTACACTTCGATCCATGGTATCTAGTTCCCATATCAGATCAGGGTAAGTACTCAAGACCACGGATAAAAATTCAAAATTTCCAACTTCTGCAGCTATAAATATTACTTGAGATGGTTCCGAGAGGGTATCCATCATCATTTGGTCATCCAGGGAAACGACTATTTCCCACATTCGTTTCACAAGTTTGAGAATAGGAGTGTCCTTGTCTGAGAATTACAGAAAAAAAAAATCACTGAAAACAAAGCCATGATTATGTCATTCTGAATGGAAGTTGATTGTATCATTGTATGTCACTTACAGAAAGGTAGGAGGTGTTTTCTACATCTTCGAGTTTGGCAACCACAACCAGAAGTTCGAGCCAAGACATGCAAACCTGTCAAGTTGTCATCACCTCTGGCATAGGCTAGCGTGTCCTTCTCCTTTACCATTTCCAGGGCTAAATCTGCAAGATATTCCAACTTCTGTGGATTGTAAATTCTAATGACGCCATTAAAATTAACATAACAGTATTCATCATCACAGTTTAAAACCTCATCAATGTGTGCATGCAAGATTATATGAACCAAAAATGGTTACCGTAGAGGCCACAGTTTATAGAAAGAAAGAAAAGTGTGGTCCAATCGAGCTCTTGAAATATGTGTTTGGTTTTAGGGAAGAGATGCCATGCCATTTCAGTTCTTCCCTGTAAAACAGCCAAGTGAAGAGGAGTGAGATCTCCTCCACCCCTGATTGTTGGCAAGGATTCATTTTTTCTCTCCATCATCTCAGCAATGTGAACATTCCCGACTGCTGCAGCAAAGCAGAATGCAGTGTTACTCTTGAAGTCTTGCAATTCCAATTCATGAGGCTGCATTAAGTTGAGTAGCTCCTCCACAAAGTGAACATGGTTTGCTCCCACTGCTATGTGGAGGACTGTGGCCCAACCCTTTGTTATGGCAGATGTAAGCAGCAACCAATCTTGTTCCAAGATTTTACTAGCTTCTTTCCAGTCACCTTTCAGTGCAGCTTTGTGAAGGGGAACACACTGGCTCAGGTATCTTCCCTTGGCATCTTCTGCAACAAAGATAAATTTCTTCACTTCAGAGGATTTCAAAATTGCAGTGTCACTCAATGCAATTGATGCAACCTCTGACTCTGACTAACAAAGATGTGTGAAGTGGGACAAAATTTTCAAGAAAAAATTAGATTCTATTGTGAAGTTCTGTCAAAGTGTATTATTCTCTTACTAACAAGAGAACCTAATTGTTGTGAGGCTATGACTAAGGTGAGGGATCTTGTCATACTTCTAACGATTATATATACAATTTTACATTAGTTTCATTTCTTTATTTAAAATCTAATAGTTAAGGTTTTACTTTTGAATGAATAATGAATAGTAACTTAGTAAAACCATTATAATAAAATAAATTATTAAATATGGTTTTAGTGTCTAAATTTATAGTTGAAATTGAAATTCTTTCATGTCGTAAGTTTTGATACATTTTTGTTCTTAAATTTTAAAAATAAATGAATATAGATTTTTTAATCCAACAAAAATAATTCTTTTGAGTTTGTTAAATGGCATGACATTTGAACTCAAATGATATAAACAACTCAAACACCAAACAATTTTTAATGCAATTATATTAAAATGACTATATCTATTTATTTTTAAAATTGATGGACCAAAATGTATAGAGATGAATTCTAATTTTTCTTTGAAATTTACACACTAAAAACATACTTAACCCTAAAATAAAATAAAATAAAATAAAAATTAGAAAGAAGAATAACAAATTTGTTATACAAATATAAAAAATCCTTGTATTTTATAATTAATGATTTAAAATGTTTGCTTAATCATCTATGATCAAATAGCCATACTTAATTTTGTGCTTAATCTTTTTATGTTAAATATATATTTTTGTAAAACTAATCATTTGAAAGTTCATATCACATAAATTACACATATGAAATTTAGATTAATTTAAAATTATTATAATATATGTTATATAAATTAAAATAAAAATAATCCAAAATTTTAAATATGTTTAAGTATAATAAATTTAATCATCTATTATCGTTTAACTTTAAAATAATAAATAATGAGTTTGTATAATAAATTCGTGTAAATTCTACTGAGCTAAGTGAGAGATGTGTGTGTTTAGCATTTGAAGATGTTTGTGAATGGAAAAAATTTGAAGAGAGAAAGAGGTTACGAGTGGACACAAGATGAAGGAGAGGTCTCCTAAACTGTGCTGAAACAACCCTCTGAAGTAGTTGTTCTGGGACACCTACTGAGTCTGTTGTACCCATTTCTCTGTCAACAAAACACAATTTCAAATTTAACCCTAATCACAACCAATTCTACTGCAAAATTATCTTTTGCACATTTCAATTCTGATTCTGATAGGTTCCACCAAAAAATTATCTGTAACATGATCCTGTCTCAGACCAATAATATTAACAATGAAAGATACAGTAATACCTCCATTCATGAGAGAAACGGTGAAGAGAGTAAGCAAAAGCATCGTTATTTCCCTCTATTATCTGAAATAGGAAATTTTTCTATCCCGTATTCTTCAAATTTGTTTTTTAATCTTATTCCATCAGCATGGCACAACAGAAAATCTATAGGTAGGAACAGAAAGAAAAAACAAGTAAGATTTGATTACCTTGAAAGAAAAATGTTTAGAATTTCTCCAATTTTCCATGGAGCATGATTGCCCCTTTTTACTCTGAAACTGGCAACTACATATGCAGAAGAAGCAGAGAAAGAAGAAAGAGAAAGTTTTAGAACTCTTGGTCAAGTCAATGATAAATTATTGCTGAATAGTACTTTTTTAGAGAGGGAGCACCATATTTTCTTCACATCGTTTACTTTTAAGTCAATTTAATATAATCCATAACTTAAGTCACTGTAATAGAATTTTGTTATATTATTTATTTTGCATATAGTTTTAAATAATGTAAAATCTTCAACATATTTTTTATATTGTAAAATGATGATCTCAATGGCGCAGTTTCAATAAACTTAGTTAGGATAAAATTAAACGGTTTTAATATCATTTTAATGAGAAAATTTATGTTTAATTCATTATAGTCAAACTAGCGTGTAAATGGAATAACTTTTTCTTCTAGTAAAATGAATTGTTTTCTGTAAATATATTTTATTATATATTATTGTTTTAAAAAAAATAACATAACAATAAATATTTTATATAAATTTAATACTTACATACTTCTTTAGTCTCTCATGATATAATGTCAATACATTGTTTTAAAATATGTATCTCTTTTCATAGGCTACTTTCTAATTGATTATGTATTAATTTTTTAAAATTAAAAATATTGTCAATTACTTTAACTCATAAATAATAAATGTTGTGAAATTATCTTTTTTTCTTTCTCTAAGGAAATTAGAGAATAAGAAGAAGTTTACTTTCAAATTAAAACTTCATCATTACTATCAATATAGCTAATTAATTACTTAAAGATCATTTTTGAAAAGTATTACAATTATAGAAAACCATAATCATACGCATTAAATTAGTTAATTATAATTAGTATAGATTAATTAACAATATTTCATATTTTGTAATAAAATTTTCATTTAATATGACAGTGTCTCTTGTATATACTTTTATTTTTGTCTGATTCAAAGTGATATTGCTAATATTCAAACATTGAATTATTTCATTCAAAGACAAGTGTTGTTATCATATCAAAAACAGTATTAACTTTACTATAGATTGAGAGTTCATATACAAGAAAACATAGGTTTGATTTATAATACAATGGTTATTTGAAAAACCGTAGTTAAAGAGGGTGTGTGACAATGATTATAAAGAAATTGTCGTTGTAGAATTCAACCAAATTACAAAAGTATTTATCAATTAATAATTGATAATGATTCACATTGATTATTTTGCACTAGTAGATGGAGTTTAAATTTGTGGATTTGAGTAATAGAAATCAAATTAAGTATCTTCTTAATCTATTGAGTTTGAATTACTTTATCCTTTAATTTTATAAATTATTTTTTAGCTCTTAAATTTTGGATTTTTTTTATAACCTACTAACACAATTAGCAACATTGCATCAAAAATAGAACGTGTGATAAAAATAGTGACTTAGATTTTTTATTTTTTCGATTTTTTAGGTAAATGTCTTTTTAATTCTTTCAAGATTTATTTTAGTCCCCCCAAATTTAAACATGGAAGTTTTATTTTCTCGAATCAAGAAAACAAATTTTCTCTAATATTGTTTAATTATTTTAAAAGAGATGCCAATTCTTGATGATGATTAATTAATATTGTTTCATTTGTCTCTTTTAAAAAAATAAAAAAAGATGGAAATTGAAAATCTATATATATATATATATATATATATATATATATATATATATATATATATATATATATATAACATATATATCATGCTTTTTTTCTTTGTATAAGGGGGTTTTAGTGACTAACAATTGTAGAAATATGATTTGTCTCAATTTTAAACATCCAAAATTTAGAATATTGAATGTTTTAATATAAATGTTCATGATTGTTAGGCATTGAAAATCTAATGATGTAAAAAAAAAAAAGAGTATGTTATACTTTAATCTCGAAATAAAAACAAAAGTTAAAGCTTCATCCATAATAATGTTACCACGAATATTATGCTACTAATCACACAAACTGCTGTAAAAAGAATAGGAGAAAAATAAAATAAGAAAATATTTCAAAAAGTGTTAAAAGAGTACTTCTCAGATAAACCACAAGTTAATGATTTTTAGATATGATACTTTTATTAAAAAAAACACATTTTTTTCATTTGAGAGAATAAAAATACCATTTTTAAATTTGAGAAATTAAAATAAAATTTGATCCAAATTTTAGAAAACAAATTTGAAAATTTGAGTTTAAAAAACATATTTTTAGTTTAAAGGATTAAAATATTATCTAAATTTTTCAATTAAAAAAAATATAAAACTACATTAATCATTTCTAAAGATGAAAAAAAATAAATTTGCAGGCTGTGGGGTTCGAACCCACGCGCACTTATGTGCAGAAGATCTTAAGTCTTCCCCCTTAACCACTCGGGCAAACCTGCTTGTTGTTTGATCTTGGACATTTATATTTTATATTTATTATTTAACATGGTGAAAAAGTTGAAATTGTTGATCGGTGGAGTGTGGTTAATCTTTTCTTTAACCAAAAGTGACAAAAGTGATCACATCTTAGTCAAAAGAAAAGGAATATTTAAATGTTCTTTATGAACTTCACATAAGCCCAAATATTCTCATTATTTGTAAATTGACTGAAACAAAATTGATTTCCTTTGAAATTTGGCACTGCCTTATTACTTATTATACATTGACCAAAATATGCCAAGGACTACAATTAAGAATAAAAAAATTTCATTTTGATGAAGATAAATAAATAGGCTTGTTGAAAACTTTTGATAGGAAATTGAAGGTGGTTAGTTCTATTGCCACACGGTATATTAAATTATCTTTATGAAAATGTTAAAAAACTTTTATAAAATCAAAGGTTTAGGTACAAAGGCTTGGTTTTAACCACATATTGCAATGGTAGGGTTTGGTGGAGTAACATAATAATTTTTCTCCTATGCATCTTTTAAAACAAAATATTTATATCTATATGTAAGTGTAAATTGTCCAAAATATATGATGAAAGTTACCTTCATAGATGTATTTATATTATTTAATGCATTTATCTTTATGGATTTGGTAAACTATGTAACAAATACTTATTTAATTATTATTTAATTATACTCAAAGATCTTAGGTTAATATTGTATAAAATCAATTAGGATTTGCAAAACTACACAGCTTGCTCATTTTGGCTCTTATGATCCTTGGTCCGCGAAAAATGGATTGGATGAGGCTGTCTCGTTACTGAAAAATGGGTCAAAAACTTTAGTTCATTTTGTCACAACACGGACTAGTGGGCTGACAGGTTAGACTGTCACTTTTTTTAATTTTTAATTTATAAAATTTGTTTATATATTTAATCGTATAAATATATTTTAATCTTTTAATTGATCAATTAATATATTTAATTGAATAAATTAAAATAATTATTATATTTACATGTTGTAAATGCCAATGATTTAAATTATAATAGTATAATAGTATTACATATTTAAATTTACACAAAATATAATATAGAAAAGTTATTTTTTTAATTATTTTCAATTTAAAAAAATTAAAAAACAAACTATCAGGCTAGAGGTAGGTTTGACCTGCCAATTTGATCAGTCAGATAAACATACTAAAACGGGTTGACGAGTTAAAAATGTCAATCTGACTCATCCTCTTGTTGGCGGGTTAGCGGACTGGTTCGATGAATCGTACCTGCTTTGACATTCTTAAAATCATTGAAATATCAATTATTATGCATTTATTGATATTGTGATAATATTGTCATCTTTGTTTAAAATTGACCATATGTTATGTTTAATTTTGATATCTTTTTTCAATAGAATTGTTTTTTCTTAAAAATTTGATATTTAACTTTTCAATTATCTAAAATAACGTTACAAATTCCAAACCCATGAAACTAAAAACAACTAAATATAATGTTATTCAAACGTATAAGTCATAATTAAACAATATTAAAAACATATGTATTCTTACATATCTAAACTGTGCAATGTAATTATTTACATTAGATAATTTAATACTATATGTATAACTAGGACTCTAATCAATGTGATGAGCAATTCCGGTATCATATGTTTAAATTTCTGAAACAGTTATAGTAACTTATGTTTATTTGTTATGCAAATTTACATTATGAGGATGTATGTTATAAACTATTTTTGAATTTCAATCTATTTACATTTAATTTTAAATTTTGAATTATTGCTAAAGAAATATCTCTATTGTGAAAAAAAAGTGGTAATAAATATGTGTAACCAACCCTTTTAGTTTTTTCTTAACAAAAAATATGTGAATGGGTTTGGTACTATAGTAAATGTACTATTTATTTTAAATATTATGAATCAACAATCCATTTTGTTTTGATCTTCAAATTAGTTAATATTTACCTTATATGTAAATCTTTTTACAAATACCCGTGGGCTATAATACACTGCAGCTTTCAATAATCACTCATAAAAGGGGTAAAACTTGTATGGGTCTTTCTTCCTACGCCTTCAAGCATTTCTTCTGTATCTCCAATTTTCTTTTTAAATTTCTAAAATACCTTTTGACTATTTAAAGAAACTCAAGAACATCACACCCCCAAAAATACTTTCGGATGTCGATTTCCGGAAGACAAAATATATGACTTTCGAAAGTTAAAATATATTACCGGAAATTGACTTCCGAAAGTCAAAATATATCACCGAAAGTCAATTTCTGAAAATCAAAATATATCACCGGAAATCGATTTCCGAATGTCAAAAATCATTACTGGAAGTCGACTTCCAAAATCAAAAAACATTACCGGAAGTCGACTTCCGTATATAAAAAAATTATATATTTTATTTCATTTTATCTTTTAAATCACGTATTAAAAATTATAAAACATATAAATTAAAAAAATATTAATTTAAAAAATTAAAAATTTAATAATAAAAATACTAAATAAAAAATTGAAAAATAAAATTGAAAAATAATTTAAATTTAAATAATAAAAATTTAAATTTAATATATATATATATATATATATATATATATATATATATATATATATAGTTTTTTTTCTGCTTTTAATTAAAGTTTTATTGTTTTAATTTAAATTATTTTTCAATTTTATTTTCAATTTTATTTATTTTATTGATATTATTATAATTATTTTATTTATATATTTCATGTGTATATTATTTTATATTTTATTTGAATTTTTTATTTTTTTAAAATTTGAATATTTTATTTTAATCAAATTTTAAAAAAAAATTCAATTATATATATATTTTTTATATTTTTAAATTTATATTTATTTTTATATAATTTATTAAAAATTTAATAAAAATAAAAAAGAATTAAAATAACTTATAGAAATAATATATAAATAATGAAATTTAAAATTAGAAAAAAACGAATATATATATATATATATATATATTTGTATATATATTTTCTTTTTCTTTTCAATTTAAAGTTTTATTATTTTGAAATGAATTTAAATATTAAATAAAGTTAAATGAAGCAGAATAGATTTTTTATTCTTTTTGTTTTTTTATTTAAAGTTTAATATTATTTTAATTTTACTTATTTTTATATTTATATTTATTTTTAAGTATATTAAATAAAAATAAAATTATATATAGATATTAATATATTTTTTAAAAATATATATTAAGAAATATGAAAACATAAAAAATAAATAAAATAATAAACTAAAAAAATCATTAAAAGTTAAAAAATATAAATTTTAAAAAGAATTAAAAATATTCAAAATAAAATTTGTTTTTTATTTACGAAAGTCAACTTCTTTTTTGACTTTCGGAAGTCGATTTCCGGGAGTATTTTTTGACTTCCGAAGTTGACTTCCGGTGATGAATTTTGACTTCCAGTGATACATTTTGACTTTTGAAAGTCGACTTTCGGTGATATATTTTGACTTCCAAAATTGATTTCTGGTGATATATTTTGACTTCTAGAAATCGACATAATTTTGGGGGTGTCTGCAGGTTTTCTTAAATGGTTAAAGATGTTTTTGGAAATTTAAAGAAAGTTTGGAGATGTAGAAGAAATTTTGGAGGTGCAGGAAGAAAGACCCAACTTTTATTCTATACTGTAAAATTCAAATGCATACCAAATCCATCTTGATCAACCTTTATTCACCTCAAAACAACTTGGTAGCCCAATACGCATCAAAACTACCGCGCCAGAAATATGGCCCAACCCAAGTACCAAAATTAACCTGACATTGATTTTATCAAAACAAAAACTAAATGAATTTTAACCCATAAATTAAAAATAAATAAACTCCCTTGAAAGACTATATAGTATAGAAAAACTTAGTTTAGAGAAACCTAAAAATATTCAATAATTTTTATTCATCATACATTTTTTTTTAATTTCTAAAGACTAATATTAAAAAATAAAAAATTTCAAAAAATAATGTCATTATATTAAAAAGCATAGACATAATACATGGGTCATATTCATTTTGTTTTAGGATTGGAAAAAAACGTGAAAAGTTTTCTAAGTTGAAATAATTACACAATAAAACAGTTACAAGATTAGAAAAAGGAAAAGTTTCCGTCACAAGTATGGAACACATATTTTGATGTTTGACTATTAATAATTATTAGATATGATTTTACTCTCTCTCTCCAATAGTAATTTAATCTTCAACATATTTTAATTATTTAATAACGAAAATACAATAACCAAATTAATCTGAGTAAAAAATAATTTAGGTTTATTAAGTATGATATAAAATTTGAGTTTTACAAAGTAAAAAATACAATTTAGAAAACTTTGATGGGATTAACTAACTGATAATAAAAATAATTTTGCTTAATTATAGATTATCTATATAATATATAAAGGGATTCTCCTTTTTGTGTCCACTTTTAAAATACCGATTTTATTTTTTAAATATAACAATTTATTAAATTTTTAAAAATTGACCGTTACTTTTATAAACTTTTTATAAAATCAGATATCTCTACTTCTTCTCTTCTTCTTTATTTATCAATGGTTATTCTTTTATTTGTTCTGATATATTTCACTTTATTTTAATAAATATAATTTTAATATATATATTAACTTAATAACATTATAATATTATCACTTACTAATATAATATCACGCATATTTAAAAAATACATACACACAGACGCGATAGCGCCTGTGTTACGCTAGTTATATATAATAATTTTATCACTTTTTTGACAATTATTTTAAAATTATACAAATAATATCGTAAAATTAAATAATAATAATAATAATAATAATAATAATAATAAAAATAATATAAAATTGCGTCTGCCTGTTCAAAATTTTTTATTTCCTTTCATTAAATTATTTTAATCTTATTATCTCTTTTTTGTTTTGTATATCTATGATATTATAAATATTTTTTTTATTACTTGGTGGCAGGTGATGAGAGTTGGAAGGAAGTAGAAGGAGAAAAAATAATAGAAAGAATCATAGGATTCTAAAGATGGAAAATAACCTAGATTCTGACACTAATACCTTGCAGGCTTGGTTATAATATTAATTTAAAAGAAGAAACTTCTTTAACTCTATTCAAGAAAATTGGAGATGATTTGTAAATATTTTCTGCTATAGTTTATAAAGATGATAATGTAATTTGATGTATATAATTCTTTTTCCAAATTATCTTTAAAGTAAAACTATTTTCTTATTTTTGTATCATTACATACTAAATTATTTTTCAAATAAGATATATCAGGCATTATTATAAATTTTAACATCTCAATTATGATGATATATAAAAGTCTATCAATTATTTATTATTATATGAAAATTTATTAAGAAAAAATAAAATAAAAGAATATAAAGTATGTAAGGATCACACCAAATCCATGATAAAATTTACACTTCACAAAACATAGTCAAACTATACCTACTAAAAAAATTATATTGTTCTCCCTGAATCAAAACTAAATTAGATGACTTATCGGCACAATGATTTCTTTCATGAAAAACAAGAGAAATTTTGAACTGCATATGCTTACAAAAATATAATTAACGACTCCATCTACCTCTTAAGATTCAAAGGAATCATTCGTTGATCCAAAAAAACCATGACAAACTAGAGAAAAATCACTCTTCAACCAAAGCTTTTGAAAATCATCCCTCCAAGCATATTCCAATGCATAAATGGTCCTAAAAGTGAACTATCAATCTTACCCTTAAAATTGTTAACTTTTATTAATGTACAAACTGGATTGGTTAAACTTTATGTTAAAAAAGTTCAATTCCAACCAAGAAATTGGTAGCATAAACTCATGTTTTAGGCTCATTTACTTGTGTTTGTAGGATTAGCTTTGTGTGTATATATAACACTCTCTTGTAATACTTTATACACAATCTCCTTCTTCATATATTTCTTTGTTTTCTACAGAAACAAATCACTCTTCCATCACATATGTTATGGTTTATCGACTAGAGATAAGGTCAATTCACAATATATAAGTGGGATGCAAACCTCACCTTACAAGCAGAGGCGGAGCTTATAAGGAGCAGGCGGGGGCCACGGCCCCCCAAACTTTTCAATTTTTTTTTCAATTTTTTTAAATTATATGTATTTTTTTAAATTCTGTATATTTTTAAATTATTTAAATTAAATATATCTTTTAAAATTAGATAGTATTACATTGAAAAATTAATGAAAATTAAATTAATTATTATTTTTATTTCTTTTATAAAGTATAATATTTA
>Ga0214543_1012129_pt1 | contig 11667 bp, 5 predicted proteins | sample CNSS2metaG_FD_160094 | JGI IMG/M metagenome (GOLD analysis project Ga0214543, IMG submission 160094) | Root nodule microbial communities from cowpea collected in UCLA plant growth center, Los Angeles, California, USA - CNSS2 | ecosystem: Host-associated > Plants > Roots > Nodule | place: USA...
TGGAAATCTCAAAATGGTCCCCTTTTAAGTTTAAAAGTCTCACTTTTGCCCTTTCCGTCAAGTCTGGACAAACGCCGTTTGTGGTTGCTGAGGTGGCTTTGTGTTACTGAAACGTGTCAAATACAGGTGGATTGGTGTGGAACTGTTGATTTATTTAAGCCAAAAGCATTGCAATCCCTAATTTTGTTTTCAACATCTCCCTTCTTCTGAGATGAATCCAGCCAGTTGTGTGTCCTGTGGGTCTTCTTCAAGTTCAGATATTGGAGGAAAGCAGAAGAGCAACGTCAATTGCAATGAAGGTGGGTGTAGAAGCTCCAATGTGACGCCCAGTTGTTATTGTGGTGCTAAGGCTGTGTTGAGAACCGCGAGAACAGCCAAGAACAAAGGAAAAAGGTTTTGGGGTTGTCCAAACTTCAAGGTAATGTTGTTTGTATTTTCTGTTTTGTTTTTGTCGTATTTTGTGTCTTTTGTGATAAAATCTGACTTTAAGGGTATATATGCATCAGAGTGGAAGTGAAGAGTGTGGTGGGTGCAATTACTTCAGCTGGTTTGATCAGTATAGGATGGGAGAACTGGGTTCTGCAAACACTGTAGTGATTGAAGAAAACCTTTGGAAGCATGTGAAGAATGAAGAAAAGGTTGGTGGCAATGTGAAGATTGAAGAACATGTTGTTCGTGGCAGTTCGAATACCCAAGAAATGAGAAGAAGTTGCGTGATGTCTGAAGAAGTAGTATCAGATAATGAGTGGCATTCAGAGGAATTGGACAGTGATGCACCTATTGGTGAAGGTGATCTTGATGACACAGATGATAGGTGATGTATCAAATTTACCATAAGCTTGTGATATATTTATGATATGACGTAACGCATTTATTTTAGTAACTACACATTAAAAAGAGTATTATTATTAAACACACGACAACAGTTGAAGTAATTTCAATTTTTTAAACACACCATAAAAGAGTATGATTTCACTTCTATTTCGTTTTCTTTGCAGCTTTTGTAAGTACTAAGTACAACATATTTGCATAGTAATCAATACACATAAAATCGTATTGTTATAGACTTTGGCATGACTAGTAATCTTTATAAAGGGATGATACTGATTTTATAAATATGTATAAGTTTATAACTTGTATTTCTGTGTCTTATGTCTCAAAAGAGAGAAGTTATTTCTTATATTTTTTTAATATACTTGTTTGATAACTTTAGGTTATAAGATAATTTGAGTACAATCTCATGTAAAAATAAATCAATTGCACTATTCACACATATACTTAAATTATGTGTTGTTGGGTTGTTGATATCTATCAATTGTTAAATACAAATCACATTGCACATCACAATAGAAAAATATTATATATATAGTTGGTGTTTAACCTTCAACACTCTTTAACAAATCGAATTGCATAAAAAACAACAACTTATTGAAGCATCTTGCCCTAACATATACACAAAAATTTCAAATCAATATATATAATCAAACTTATAGTTGATTTGGTTTTGAATGATTTATATCTTTTTATTAATTTCAAACACTTAGACTTAATTGGTTACTTTCTCTCCTTATAGTTGGTACCATTTTGTATGAAACCAGTGATGTTCTTTCGATATACTCAAAGTATATAGAATAATTTGTATCTGGGTTACTGCCTCATGAACCCACTACGCTTATAAAATATTATATATATATGCAACAAAAAAATTAGTGCAGCAGATACTGCGGCCATTAATTAATTCTATTGAATTAGATACGAGCATGACAGAATCAGATTTGCCACGTCAACTGACATTCTCCTACTGTATTTTATAAAAGCTTCTTAACCCAAAATATTTTAAGTTTTTCAATTTATATTTTTTTTTGACACATTTGGTTAAAACCCATATTAAAAATAAAAAAATTTATATAATTGTAACTCTTTGAACCATCATAATTATTTAAAAATTATTATATTTCTTTTACATTTACGAACATTTTATTTTATTTTTTAATTTTTTAACATTAACTCGACCATCTAACATACCTGCACTAGTTAATGTTTTGGGTAAAATATATCCATTTTAATAATGCTCAATGATTAGATTTAAGATCGGGGGATGTGAATCATAATGTATCTATCAATTCAATTCTAATGTCTCATTAAAGTTATGAATTTCCAATATATAGACCTCCTCGAAATTTCATGAGACACTAGATTAATTTCCTTCGCATTAAAAAATAATAATAATGCTGCAAATCCTACATAACATTAAAGTCAAATAGTACAGGAATGTCAGCAACAATATTAACAAAACATATTTATTCAGGTTCATGTTCTGAAGACGAGAAGACATAAAAACTGTTTTAAACACAAGGAATCATCTTTTCATGTTTACATCGTCCGACAACAAAAAGGTTGATACTCAATAATGGAGTGTATCTTTCTCACCTGCATCTCTTTTTGCATTTTTTTGTTATAAATAAATAAAAAAAAAATCCATTAGGTGTTGGCTATTAATTAGATTGATGTAAATGAAATTTATGAACAAGTTTATTAAATAAAAAAGGGGAGTAATTTGCATCATTATATGAGATTCAATATATTGTTTGCCTTTGTTATGACAACAAAATATATTGAATGAGAAAAGTTATTCCTCTTCGTATTCCTGTAGAGTCAAACTTTATAGTGGAGGCACCCCTTTGACTACAACTTTTTAAATTTGTATATTACTTAAGCTTACCTCTAGTATTTACTAAAAAGAGGTTCCTTTATAGTAAAATATTTGTTTTTTATTCCCTTTTAAAGTATTTTTTTTCGAAGTTCCAACAATTTATGACTCTAACTTGTCTATATTGTTTATTTAACAACATTGCATTCCTATTTTTAAACAAAAACTAGTGGATAATTAAAAATGAAATTAAATCTCGAAGATAAAAGAATTAGTTTTTCTAAAATGTATAAAAAATGTTAATGAATTTATGTGTTCCAAACTTAAATTTGGGTGTAGGTGTAAAATAATATATACTTAGGGGTGACAATATGGGTCTGGCCCGTCGGGCTGACCCGCAAGCCCGCAAAAATAACGCGGGACGAGTTAGGACAATGAACTCGAAGGTCCACAGTGATCCAGTTTGCAAACCCACATAAAAAAAAAACTTGCACTTGTGTGTATCAATTACTTTGTTCTCGACTCTTATATTAACGTTCGAAATTATTGTATGACTGGAAAAAATAAGTATTATGTATTGTTTAATGTACTAAAATTTGAAGAATACATTTTGTATGTCAAAGTATGAATATCAATATGATAAAAATGTTGAATTACCAATTTATCATCCAACTTTCCAAAGTCTTTGCTTTAATAATTTTTTGAACTTCTTAAAGTTTTCCAATTTTTTTAACATTGAAAATTTTATCATAAGAATTAAAAAAAAATTAAGAAAATTAAAAAAAAATTAAAAAATTTAAAATATTAAAAAAAAGCGGGCTGGTCCGTGGACATGCAATGTGCAGGACAGACCATACATTTCAGCCCGCACTAAAAATGCGAGAAGGGACAACCGACCCACATTGTGCGGGCCAAATGCGAACCGGACCTGGGTTGGCTTGTATTACTACCCGTATATACTCATGTAAATTTTGATAGCATTTAAATAATTCAGCTAATTAAGAGACTTTATTTCAGCAAGAAAAATAGGCAATTTTAGAAAGCGTCTATTTGAAGATTAATTCTGTTTTAACTTCTGTATTGGAGGTAAGAATGGGCAAATGCAAGAAAAAAAAAAAAAAGAAAAAAGTGATAAATAAAGTTGTAAAGAGCGAAAGAAGTAAGGGCTTGAAAAGGTAAAAAGATAAAAAAAGAGACTCCTAGATTAACTTGTAAAAGAATAAATTTAAAGACTTGTAGAGGTAAAGATATTGTACAATTAACATTTTAAGCTAATAAAATAATTTCTCCCACCCAATTTCTCATCTTGGGTCTAGAATCACTAATTAATGTTTATTACATGTGTGAAGTTCTAGCAAAACAATGATATAATTGCTACAGTATTTGATTTATGATCATTATTCTAATTTAATTAATAACCTATTATCATCACAAATCATAATATAAGTTAAGAGTACCCATTACATATATAATATATATACATAAGTGTAAATAAGAGATTAAACAGGTAGGATCAATGAAATATTTAATACACTTATCAGCACTCTATTATCAATTCAGTTGAGTAAGTTAGTATTTTCAGTCAATTAGTTTATCTAGATTAGCCAGCAATCTTTTTAATGTTGATTAAAATAAAAATAAAAGGACTATAAACATGCTAAATAATAAATACTTACTAATTAAATTTTAATTATTAATAATGATTGAAGTAATATTCTTTTTCAATTTTATACCATCAGATATATTAATTAATAAACTAAAAACTTATTAAACATTTTCATATATACCTTTAGTTACGACATGTCCCACTTTTTGATTTCATATCTCCACCATAGTTTTCCACCTATATATATTATACCAGGTGAAGGCTAGGAAACGCATTAGAACATTTACTCTCTTTTCCCTTCTTAGTTTTCCCTACGAATATTGCACAAACTTTATAAGGCAGAGAAAATAAAAATATAAGAATTGAATACCAAACCCAAAGAGAAGCTACCAATGGCATCTAGTGTTGTCTGTCAATATCCGACCAAAACACAACTTGAGGTTCAGAATTTTGATGATGAAAACATTGAAACATCAGAAGCTAATTATGGAAAGGAGGAGTGTAACGTAGCACCTAAAGACACATCTCCTACGCTTCCTGGGTGGTATGCTGACGTATCTTGGCCAGGTACTCTCTCTAAGGACCCTTCAAATTCAATTACTTCACTCATTTATTTATTTGTTCATAACAAATTCACTAAGTTTCTTAATTTTGTGAATTTAAAACCAGAAAATATATGTACTGTTGATTGTGTTTGTACCTATGCTGACACGTCATTTTCAAATTTTTACAATAATATAAAAAATGTCGGAATGATATTTTAGTACTTTAAAAAGAATGAACTGTGTAAAAAGGGTAACAAGAAAAAGGCATTACTAATTACTATCAGTAGTAGTAACATCTTGAAGTACTAACGACACCAAAAATTGTACAGGAGAAGCACACATATATAAAATGGAAAAAATCATATTCCAAGGGAAATCAGAATTCCAAGAGCTTCTCGTATTTGAGGTACCCATTCTCTGTGAACATGTCCCATACTTAACAATCATTTGATTTGTTTTTGTAACTTTGTTACTGTTTGATTTTAATGGGTGTCGTGAATTGAAAGTCATCGAGGCATGGCAAGGTTGCAATTCTGGATGGGTATATCCAGCTGACAGAGAATGATGAATTTGCTTACCAAGAGATGCTCACTCACCTTGCACTCTGTTCCGTTCCAAATCCAAAGAAGGTTTTTGTATCAACTTTTGATTACTCAATATCTCTGAAAGAAAACGTGATGTGATTCCCAAATTTGTTAAACAGGTACTGGTAGTTGGAGGGGGAGATGGTGGGATTCTTAGGGAAATATCGCGTCATTCATCTGTTGAACATATTGATATATGTGAAATAGACAAAATGGTGATTGATGTAAGTGTTCTTAACAATCCTAAGATTCATTCTGAAAGGTTCTATTGAATATTCTGATGCTTTTTGATTTATACCCTATATAGGTTTATAAGAAGTTTTTCCCAGATATAGCTGTTGGTTACGAGGATCCCCGAGTGCATGTTCACATCAGAGATGGTAAAAATTTATGTACGAGGTACATTAGTCAATATACTTGTACGAAATTTCTGACAAACATATGCAGGAATTGCGTTCATGAATTGTGTTCCTGAGGGCACGTACGATGTCATTATATTGGATGCTTTTCAACCAATGGGTAAAAAGACCTTGTTTCAGAAAATTTTTTATTTAAAATTGGAGGTGAAGTGAGAAAAGAAGATAATGTGATGATATGCAGGACCTATTGCGGAAGTTCTTGCTGATAACTGCTTCTTAGATTCAGTAGCAAAGGCTCTTGGACCTGGTGGGGTGTTGTCTGCTCCAGCAGAGAGTTTGTGGCATAAGAACTTTGTGGTTGCAGATAGCATAGCAAAATGCAAGAATGTATTCAAAGGCTCAGTGAACTACGCTTGGACCACAGTTCCTACATATGCAAGGCATTTCTTATATAGCTACATATTTACATCTCTGAAGTGTAGATATTAAGAGAAGGTTTTGGTGAGAAGTGTTTGTTTATTTGTTTTGGTTTCGCAGTGGGGTGATCGGATTCATGCTTTGCTCCACAGAGGGTCCCCCAGTGAACTTCAGACACCCGATAAATCCACTGAATCCGGAGAAAAATGGGGTCGCCAAGGGACCTCCTAAGTTCTATAACTCAGAGGTACTCCATCCAAACGCTTCCTTTGCTTTTTTTCTCTTTCTTTCCAACTTCAGAATTATTAACTCCTCTCTCGTCTTTTGTTTTTGTTACCACAGATCCATTCTGCTGCATTCTGTCTTCCTTCTTTTGTGGATGTTCATCCAAAAAGATATTGATAAAAATCTCAGATTGGAATGAGAGAAGAAATAAAGTACAAATTAAAAATGTTTGAATTAACACGAGAGAAATGAAAATAAAAAAAATTGCAGAGTCTCATTGTTTTTAATATTATTTTTCACATTTCTTTTTCATCCTCTGAACCAAACACCATCTTAAAAAAATTATAAAATATGTAATACATCTATTTTAGTTATCTAATAATAGTATGTCTAGGGATAAATTTAAAAGTAGACACTGATCATTGGTTTAGCTAATCGAGACATTGATTCGATGTTTAATATCATAATGGATATTAACAAAACTATTATAATAATTGTATAATAATCAAATAATATTAAAACTTTGGATTGATATTAGACTAACGACTGTCATCTCAAGAAAATCATCATAATTTGAGTAGGTCTGCGTTATAACATGCTCTTCTGTCCATTTTTCCGTCGTCGTGGGCCAATTTTTTTTTTTTTTTCAAATTATTCCGGAATATTGATTTATTGGTTAAAATAATTATTAATGATTATGCCGGTTTTGTAAATAATGAAATTAAGAATTTTGCTCCTGATTTTAATTGTAAATAAGTTTGTTTTATAAACTATTATTAGTTAATTTAATTCATTATATTTTAATTGGACTAAACACATTTGCGGACCTTTAATATGAGAAGAGTCCATGTCTGCCAATTTTTTTTTTATATTTATATAATATGATATGTAATTTTAAATATTTTTTTTTTAAATTTAATATTTTTAATATATTTGATATAATTTAATATTTTAATTTTTTTTTTATACATCTATATCTATATTGATCTATATATAAAGAGAACTATTTTTTTTTACACATTTACTTTTCAATTTTACTTTTTAAATATTTTTTAAAATAAAAATAATTATTTTATTAATATTATTTTTTAAGTGATCATTTATTCAATTTAATATTTCACTATTTTTTAAACTTAATCATTATAAATAGTATAGTAAAAATATAAAATTATTTGTATTTAATTTTATAATTATAATAATAACAATAATTATAATTTTATTATCATACAAAAAAAGTAAACATAATATTTTCACTAGTTTATATACAAATTTTGAGATTAGTCTTTTAGTTCATATTTTCATTCAAAAATATGAAATTGTTCAAAAATATCTAGTCAGTCCTCTAGTTTTTCTTTAATCTTAATTTTGTTACGAATTTTGAAAAAAATAATGCAATTTAGTTATTTTTTATTAAACTTTTTGAATCAAATTAAGGTTTTTTTATCAAATTTAAAGATGGTTTGCTTTGTTGGTGTAATTGACATAATTCTAATGTTAAATTTGATGAAAAAATCTTTACTCCGCTTTAAGAGATTTAAGAAAATGATCAAATTACATCAATTTTCTAAAAAGTAGATCAAATTGAAACTAAAAAAAAAAAATTACAGAACCAACTTGATTTTTTTGAACAAAAAATAGACCAAAAAATCAATTCAATTAACATTTTGGTAGCATCTCCAAAATATTAGTTGAAAATTCGTCACTTACCAAATTGACCTTTCTTGTAGAATTTTCAATTTTTTAATCTCAGTAAAAATTCATGAAGCTCACTTCTAATCTGAGTATAAAAAACTTAACTACTACAATTCACGACCTGTTATCATTTCTGTTTTGCAAGTAAAATGTTTTGTTGTCCATAAAATTAATGCTTTTAAGATGTAAATTACCAGGTTTAGCTTTTTAACGATTGTTTTTGGTAAACATGTTAACTACTTTTTTTTATTAAATTAGCATTTTTCGTATAGATATTTTTTTTAAGTCGAGTGAAAACAATGTCAAGTCGTTTCATAAATTATTAAAAAGTTTATTATAAAATTGTAAACAATTTATGGGTACATAATAAATTATTTTAAATTTTTTCAAAATGTTTATAACACACGACATATAAATAACATTTTTTTTAAATCACAAGTTTTAAAATTTGGAGAATTATTATAGTTTTATGTTTTTTTATGAGGAACCTATACTGTGTGTGAATAAATAAATAAAGTGGATAAATACTACCTTCTCAATTTAAAAATATTGTCATTGATTTAAAATTGGTGCAGTTCACTTAAAAAATAATATAGTTTAATAATAAGTTATGGTACAAACGATTCAATTTATATTACACTTCAATATGAGTTCAGTTTAGACAAATTATTTTAAATTTTTAACAATCCAATACAATTCAATTAATTTTGCTCACCTACAACGATAAACATAAAAGAATAAGAAACTACGAAGAATCACACAAAATAATGTTGTACCACCGAAGTCTTAACAAATTTCAATTTAGATTCATAATGTTACAACTCAAAAAATTTCTCTCTCAATAAAATCTCACTTACTACAACTCAAACGTCTCAATTTTCTTAGTTAGCTTCGTTTGAAATAAAAGATCCTATTTTTTAAACAAAATATGATTATAACTTGTACACGTGAGTTGTGTATATCATTATAAGTGAATCATCTAATACTGGTAAGGTTTTCTAGAACTTTTAATTAAGATCTTAGTGAACCAATTTTTCACAATAACAAATACTTTACATTATTCATAAAGTCACAATGAAATATAGGACAATGGAGAGAGTAAACCCTTTAGAATAGATTCTACAACAAAATTCTAAAACTTAATAGTTCAAAAATTATCGGATAAATTAGGTAGTTATGCTGTAAATTATAATTTTCATTTTGCATATCTTTTAAAATAATATGATGCATGTATAACAATTATCATTAATTTATATCGATTAAATTATATAAATGCATTCGTCATTTAATAAAAGATCTGATCAATGGAGAAATATTTGAAAATTTAATCTTCATTTCATTTTATCTTGTTTCTTTTACTCTAATTTTATTAGTAGAAGCGGTGTTATTTTCTTTTTTATCAATTTGTGCTAATCGATTGCTTTCGTTCATAACAGTCTACACAACTCAATTTCCTTTGTTTGGACGAGCTTTTTTATGTAAACAATTATATTCGAGAAAAATAAAGAAAGTAAAATTTACTTTTTATTAACTTAAAATTAATTTATACATAAATTAAAAAAAATCAAAATGTATATAAAAAATTCTAAAGATTAGGTAATAAATAAGTTAATATTAACGTATAAAAAAATCTAATTTTAATTTTTCTTCTTATTCTTCCTTTATGAAAAAATTAATCCAAAAATACTCTTATTCAGCCCTTTTCCATTAAAAAAAATCCCAATCGCCTGAATTATATATATATATATATATATATATATATATATATATATATATATATATATATATTTATTATATAAAAATTCAATATTAGAATATTACTTAATGTTTAATTTTTTAAAGTCAAATGATAACTATGTAGAGTTATTATTTAGTTTTTCACTTCAATTACCTATGAACCTAAAAGAAATAATTAGTTGACAATCCATTTTCTTCAAACAAAGTACCTAATATTTTCTTTTAAAAACAAAATATCATATTCAGATGATAATAATAAATACGAATAAAATTCAAAAATAAAACAGCGTGTATAAAATAATAAGGGTTATGATTTCTCAAAATAATTTTCATTGTGCGAGTAGTTATCGTGAGATTAGAAGTAACTCAGCTGGAAACTTTCTATCAAAGCAAAAGAAAAGAACAGGTGAGGTTACCCGCAATAAATTTGAGATTGTTATGAATTAATGATTGTCCATTGATTTGATACATTTACTCCTATGACCTATGATTCATTACTCTTCATACTAAATATTTGTATTAACTAACTTGATGATTTGTTTCCTTTATGGATTACATATTGTATCTATAAATAGGACTCTTCTTATCAATAATAATAGACAGATGAGTTGCTCCCTATTATCTCATTCTCTATCCTCTGTTGTTTCTTCTCTATTATATCAGCACGATGCTTCAACCAATTGAAGACTAGTGGAAGCTTTTTCTATATAACGACAGTGCTTTGTGTGTGTCAATCCAGGCTCTTTCTAATCCTTTCTCAAATTATAATTTTAACTTATATTCTTCTTCTTGCGATAAGAATTGTTTAACTTTATCAATTTTTCATTTCCGTCTTATTATTTTTATTTTTATTATGACGGTGATTATTATGATTATTTTGATGATGATGATTATTATTATTATCATTAATATTATTATTTTGTGTTAATTCTAAACACGCGAAACGTTGCAAAATTTGAATTTGTGACCTTTGATATTATAAGGAAGAATTCCTAATATTGGATTTTAAATTTTGAAATATATTTAGATGCAATGGATATTGGGATGCCATTAAAGAAAGAAATAAAGCATCTAAGCAACTAATTTGCTCATAACAAAAATATTGTGAAAAGAGATTTCACAAATATTGTGAATTTATTTCATTCCTATGTATGGCTGGCTGGACAAAGCAATAAAGCTTTTGATGAAAAATTATGAGATCCGCCTAATCTGCTCCATTCCCAGAAGTGAATGCAGCAATCAATATTATGAATTTATTCCATGCCTTTGTATGACTGAACAAAGCAATGAGCTTTTGATAAAAAATCATGAAACCTGTCCAAATTGGTTTTGCTCCATTCTCAGAAGTGAATGCAACAACATTTTATTTATATTTTCATGATCGATCATGATCTTGATTTTGGACATGGTTATAAAGAAAATTTCAAAGACACATTTTGTCACCAGAAGTGACACGATAATGTGAAAAAAGGAAAATGAAAATGTGAAAATATCGACAAAAAGATGAAGATATATATTATCATTACGATGGTAAAGGTCATTTGAGTTGTACTTATTGTACACCAGAGCATCTTACAAATAACGAGAAGAACATAGAAACACACTTTGCTTATGAAGATGGTGATTCTGATTATGGCCATATGGATGCTACTCATCTTGATATTGTTATTTTCTTTGCTAAAGCAAATGAAAGCATTGATCACCTAATTGATTATGAGAGTGTTGAAAAAAAATCTCATATTGATATTTACGTTTATATGAAAAACGAATGTTTTGCACTAGTACCAAAAGATATGTGTCTTATTGATTGTGCAACAACTTATACAATTCTCAAGAGTAATAAATTTTTCTC
>Ga0214543_1012132_pt1 | contig 11665 bp, 4 predicted proteins | sample CNSS2metaG_FD_160094 | JGI IMG/M metagenome (GOLD analysis project Ga0214543, IMG submission 160094) | Root nodule microbial communities from cowpea collected in UCLA plant growth center, Los Angeles, California, USA - CNSS2 | ecosystem: Host-associated > Plants > Roots > Nodule | place: USA...
TTCCGTATTCGTTGTGAGACGACTCAGGGTTATCTTAACCCTAACTATTTTCTTCACTACAAACTGGCAATACTGAAGTTGCTAAAGTAGTGGTAATTTGATCGCCTAACGACAGCGATATCATGGACTAGTTACGAATGGGGAGGTTCGTAACGGAGGTTGGAAATGTGTGATTGATGCAGGCGGGAAGGTCCGTATATTTTGTACTCTTGTGTGGGGATACGAGTTGGGAGGTTCGTATGTTCCGTGCTCACACTTGAGGCTACTGTGAGCGGGGAGGTTCATAGTAGGTGTTCACGCATGTTGGACTACAAGCGGGCAGGTTCGTAGAGTTGGGCTACGGGCGGGGAGGTCCGTAGAGCTGGACCACGAGCGGGTAGGTTCATGGAAGCATGATAATCCCTAAGGGTCACGATATGGACATTATGAATATGTAGTGATGTCGTTTGGAGTGACTAATGCTTTGGTAGTGTTCATGGATTATATGAATATAATATTCTGACAATGTTTAGACAAGTTTGTTGTAGTATTTATAGATGACATCCTTATTTATTCCAAAGATCGGAATGAACATGATGGGCATTTGAAAGTTGTGTTGAAATACTTAGGGGACATCAATTATACGGGAAATTATCTAAATGTGAGTTATGGCTGAGTGAAGTACAATTTCTCAGCATGTAATCTCAGTTCATGGAATCGCGGTTGACCCAACAAAGATAGAGGCTATGTTCAAAGGGGAACGCCACAGACGGTGACAAAGGTGAGAAGTTTCTTGGGGTTGGCTGGTTACTACCAGCAATTTGTAGAAGGGTTCTCTAAGATTGTGAGCCCCTTGACACAACTCACCTGAAAGGACAAACCTTTCTCATGGACAACATAGTGTGAAGCATGCTTTGAGGTAATGAAGAAGAGGTTGACTACAGCTCCTGTATTGGCTATTCCCGATATAGCCAAGGCATTTCAGGTGTACTGTGACGCGTCTTACCAAGGTCTGGGGTGTGTGTTAATGCAGGAGAAGAGACTAGTGGCGTATGCTTCTCGATAGTTAAAGATTCATGAGAAAACCTACCCCACCCATAATTTGGAACTGACTGCTATGGTTTTTGCTCTTAAGACTTGGAGGCATTATTTATATGGCTCCCAATTCTGAGTCTTTAGTGATCATAAAAGTCTAAAGTATTTATTTGATCAGAAAGAGCTTAACATGAGACATAGGAGGTGGATGGAATACCTCAAGGATTATGACTTCGAGCTCCTTTATCATCCAAGCAAGGCTAATGTAGTAGCCGATGCCTTGAGCTGGAAGCGGGTGCACATGTCCTCGTTGATGGTGAAAGAATTGGAGCTGATTGAGAAACTACGTGATATAAACTTGGGACTACAACTAGGTTCCGATCATATCAAGTGTAGTATGTTAAAGGTTACCAATACTTTTTTCAGAGGAGATTCGAGAGGGACAAGGGCGTTATGCTGAGCTACAACAAATTGTTGGTTGGTTGGGTTCGGAGAAAGGGAAGGAATTCAAAATAGGAGCTGACGACATTCTATGATTTCGAGATCAAGTATGTATTTATGGGGGTTAGAGAATGCGGAGGAGGATTATGGAGGAAGGGCATAAATTTCGTCTTATCCAGACATGACGAAGATGTATAAGGATCAAAAGGAGTCATTCTGGTGGACCAGGATGAAAATAGACGTGGCGAATTTCGTGGCATCCTATTTGGTGTGTTAGAAAGAGAAAATTGAACACCAAAGGCCAAGAGGTACCCTACAACCGTTGGACATACCCTAGTGGAAGTGGGATAGTATTTCTATGGACTTTGTGACTCACTTGCCCAGATCTGTAAAGGGACATGATGCCATTTGAGTGATAGTTGATCGACTCTCGAAATGTGCTCATGGATAAACTTGTTGAGTTGTACATCCGGGAGGTAGTCAGATTACATGGGGTTCATGCAAGCATAGTATCGGATCGTGATCCAAGATTTACTTCAAGGTTTTGGAAATCATTACAAGCAGCCCTGGGGACCTAATTGAGAATGAGTTTCGCTTATCATCCATAGACGGATGGTCAATCTAAACCGACGATTAAGTCATTAGAAGATTTTATTAGGGCATGTGTATTGGATCACTTGGGTGGTTGGAGTGAAGTACTTCCTTTGGTGGAGTTCACATACAACAATAATTACCACTCAAGTATTGGAATGGCGCCGTATGAGGCATTATATTGGAGAAGGTGTAGAACACTGCTTTGTTGGTATCAGGTTAAGACCTAGCTAGGACATTTTGCTTGTAAATACTAGATTAGGATTTTATTTTGGGCTTTGTATTTTAGACCCAGTAGAATAGGGTTTTCTTTGGGCCATGTATTGGGCTTTAGAGGAAATTGGGCTTTAGAAGTAATTTTGGACCAAAAATGGGAATTGGGCCAAATGAGCGAAGAGTAGTGTGTCTACTCTAGAAAAGCCTAGAAGCTTCTCAAACTTGCTCTCCAAGGATGAGAGTTAGCTTCCCATGGCAAGACAAGTGTGACTTGCTTATGTGGCAAGTCACACTTCCCACATGCTCCTTTTTGGCTCCAAAATTCAACTTTCTAGACTCCTTTTTTTCTCCACTTTTTGGAAACTTCTTGGTCTCATTTTAGCCTATAAATAGAAGGCTTAGGAGATGTATTTTTCAGCTTGAAATTGAGTAATGAATTGCTGCCCAAATTTGTTCACAAATCTCTTTTGAGCTCACCTTAGAGTAAACTCTTCTCTAGTTTATTCTAGTCTTCTTCCTTAGGAGTTGGCCTCAAACCAAACACCTTAAGCTTCTTTCCTTCATGCAAGCTTCAATGGAGACAAGAAGAAGCCATCAACGAATAAGACAGTCAAATTAATTCAAGATATCAGATTAACAAGAGGATTGAACAGTACCATATGAGATCGCGTTGCCACCATATCTGGAAAACTTGTACAATGTGTTTCACGTGTCTCAATTACGAAAATACATTGCGGATCCCACTCATGTACTAGAGGCCGATGATGTCCAATTCAGGGATGACTTGACTTTAGACGTGAGACCAGTAATTCGAACAATAAAGGTCCTTTAGGATGAAGCGGCGCAAGAGGCAACGTGGGAGATGGAGGATCTCATGAAGGAATCATATCCATACTTATTTCCTGGTAAGTGAAAATTTCGAGGACAGAAATTCTTTTAAGTTGGGGGGAATGTAAGACCCAGGAAATTCATACAAATAATAATTAATAAAGTATAAGAAATGATGGGTTGAGAATACCTTAAGGGAGTTCCTTGATAAACCCTAGCCAAGAAATAGTGTTAACTTAAGTGGTTTAGAGCACTTGATTATGTTGAGAGGACTTGGGTTCAAGTTCTGTGTATGCCATTAATATGTTTATTTAATTCTGTTTTATTTTGCAAATATATTATGAATGTGGAAACATGATTTAAACTCGTATGAATGGGTGAATTGACATGAATAATGTGATGGTTTGTTGGTCTGCATGTGTTTGATGGGTTGGAAGGATGTGGGATCGAATCTTGGCTAAAGAAAGTAGACCCTTTATATTTTTATATTTTAGTTAAGTGATGGAAAAATCTAGAAACTATAGAAATCCCCTGAGAAACCAGAGAGGTGTCAGTTTGGGTGCAGTAATCAAAAGTAATGACCATTAAACTTTGAATTTAAGTTAATTTCGTTTTTATTATTTGTGTTATTTATTTCGAGCTGAATTTGTGGGAGAGAGAGAAGAGGGGGTGAGGAAACAAAGAGTCATAGAGTGTGGCAAGTTGAATGCTGAAAATTGATATCCAGAGAGGGAATTGGAGTGGAGGCAAGGAAGAATCCATTGGAAATTGGTTGAAGCTACGAAACCAGGTAAGGGAAGCTAACTTGCTTGTCTTTGAAATTACTGTGATTATTCATCTCTGTAATTATTTATCTGCGTGATGATACTTCCATCTTAGCATCACATATGCGTAATGTGGTTATTGGATAGAAATCGCATGCCATGATGTGTTGGAATCATCTTTTGTCTCTGTCTCTCAAGCATGAATTAATTTACCAGAAATATTTGTTTTTCGTTAATTTTGGGTATTTGATTGCACATGCTATTCTATTTGGCAAAAACTGATATGCTTATGAATCTATACAATTTCATAAATTCAAATACTGACTCATTTTTTTCTTCTCACTCACAAAAGTAATGTTTATCTTTTTTTTTTCTTTGTTTTCCTTGTTATGTTAATGAACCTGGATAAGGATTATGTTAAAAAAAAAATCAATAATGAATTTCATGTGAAGGACAGGAAAACACTTTTATATACTATATGAATTTGGAGTTTGGTGGGATTGTTTATTTGATTAAGGTTTGCAGTATTATTATATATATTATGTATAGCAAAGTTAAAAAGTCATGAATTCGTATAGGGTTTTGATTGTAATGATTTCTTATGGATTTTAAATTGTTATAATCTATTAGTTTCTGGGAATGGTGAAAAGTTGAGGTCGTTGGGTTTGGGAGTGATAAGAAAATTTATTTATATTTTTTTTAGTGTGAGGTGTGGATAATGAAAATTATATATATATATATATATATATATATATATATATATATATATATATATATATATATATATATTGATAATTGGATGCAAATCTTAGGTTGGATAACAGGTAGTGAATATGTTATCATGTGGCAAGTAAACTTTCTATGTATGTGAAAGTTGAAGGCAATGGGTACAATTATATAAATATTATTGTATTATATTCGTAGTCATGGTTGCCTAGTTATCAATAATTAATAGGATGTATATATCTTATGTAGGCTTTTAGTATATTGAGTGTTGTTAATTCACGTCAATTAAGTTTGACTTAATTTTAAAACAATGCATAATATATATATAAAAGTTAAAGTTTATCTTTAAAATATAAGTATGGATTTTTCGAATTTGTAACATAAGTGGAGATTTTTAGTTCATGATGTTTGATAGTTTAGTTATTACGTGTAGAGGGCAAAGAAAAATTTGGGATCAGTAGTTTTATAGATCGGGACAGTGCATAAGGAATATGTCATTATAGGTTTTTCTTATTATTATTTATTTGGAAGGAGGGTATAAGATTTTAATAATTATAAAATTAACTAAGGTATATAATGTATATGCAATGGTGGAAACTTAAAGTATTTAAATATTATTATGTGGATTACATCGAGTTTGATGCAGTGAGTATTAAAATGTGTAATTCCTAAAAGTTAAAGATTATGCCTTATTGTACTATGATTGTGACTTTATGTAAACTATCGAGTATGATTAACTATTGAATAAACTCAAGTGTTAGCATAATCTCAATTGTGAATGTATACCTCTATGTATGAATAATTTATTTATGAGATATGTGCTATTATTTCAGGAAGTGCCTGGTGCCTGGCAGCGAGAGGTTCTTGCCAAGCGGTCTTCAACACAACTTCTTCCGGCGGTGCCTAGGCAATGCCAGGCAATAGCGTGCAGACAATGTATTATTTTGTAGCATTTTACATCGATGGTCTTGAGGGTTTGGTCAGGGACATGCTGGACTAGTTACGAACGAGGAGGTTCGTAACGGAGGTTGGAAATGCGTGATTGATGTGGGCGGGAAGGTCCATATCTTTTGTATTCTTGTGTGGGGATACGAGCAGGGAGGTTCATATGTTCTGTGCTCACACTTGAGGATGCTATGAGCGGGGAGGTTCTTAGTAGGTGTTCACGCATGTTAGACTACAAGCGGGCAGGTTCGTAGAGTTGGACTACGGGCGGGGAGGTCCGTAAAGCTGGACCGCGAGCGGGTAGGTTCGTGGAAGCATGATAATCCCTAATAATCAAGGTTGTGAATGGATCTTTCTCATATAGGTTATGAGATTGGGGTGTAATGTTATAAAGAAATCAATAAACTAAAATTGGCTAAGATAGATTGGGTGATGGTTAATTCTTATTATTTTATTGATTGTATTATTGTTCTTTCTCAGCTCACCCTTTTTGTTTGTGTTTGGCGATGATCGTGTGACTTATCACGTGGTAGCAGATGTGAATCCAGTTGAGAACACTGATGCATAGTGACAGAGCGGGGCAGACGATAGGGAATTTTTCTCTAAGTTTTATTTTCATGCATTTTGTAATAAATTTTATGATGCTTTTCTCTATTACGAACGCGTAATAAAGATGAAGTAGTATGATTGAACTACAACGACATAAGTTTTAAATTTTTCCGGGCTTGGGAACTTTATATAATGTTTTAATTCCAAATTTTTTTTATGATATATGCTTTATCTAGTAATATCCATCTAGGGTGTTACAGTTTCCATGCAAATTTATGCTCAAAGATATAATAAAAATTGACGGGCAATTTAAAGCACAAACATGCATAACAAACTAGAAAATATCTTTTCAAGCTAGGCAAGAGTAAGCCTAGGCACAAAATCTATGATTGTTCTTGTCAGCTTATGCTACTCGAGCTATGACATAGTTTGGATTAATTTCTCAATAAGCATTTGCAAAAGAATAAATGATTTTAACCAATGATTCTAAAGAATCAGAGGTACATAAGTTGATTTTAACCAATGAGAAAGGCTTGATGCATTTTACCTCTTTAATATGTTGAGGAGCTTATATAAACTGGACCTCATCCAAATCGAGGAAAAGTTGTAAAATATATAAATTTGCTATCTTACTGGATTGGTTAATAAAATGTTTTGGTGGAATTTCTTACAAATTTGGAGAGCAAACAAAATTACTAAATATCAGATATCATGATAAGTCTTTAAGATTTTAAATTGGACATGATTGACTTTGGGGCATCATCACATTTTTACTTTGCAATGTCTTCCCCTATATTGTTTACAAAAGTTGAAATATATCTTCAATATGCATATAAAATAATAAAACATGTTTGTAAATATGATTTGGTGGTACCCTTGCACATCAATATCATATATGGAACAATTGAGTTCTCGTGCTTTTGGTTACCCTCATCTTGCAATGAAACCAAAGTTGAAATTATGCTTTCTAATGCTTTGTTAGTAAAAATACACCATAAAAGACAAATTACCAGACACTAAAATACACTTTGTTAGTAAATAGTAAAACCTTAGTCACAAGACACAAGATCTATATACATTTAATATATCATTAATATTATAAAATTCATCTTTATAAATGTAACACCCCATTTAAATATTAACATAATCAAATGGAATATTACACAGGATAACATAGAGGGCCAATTTGCAGAGTATCAAGTCACTCCTTACAAATATCCAAGGTACTTAAAATGGAAATACTAGGGCACACCACGATGCCAATAACTAGACAAAGAAAATAGTCCGACAGTGTTTAAAATAAATACTTAGAGAGCAGATAATACATGGGCCATAGCCCTAAAGTAAACTCTGAAAAGCGGGATTTGTCCCAACACGGACTAAGCAGCGGAACCTCCATCACCCTGATGACCACAGGGAGTTCTCGCATCTGCTCACATCAATAAATTGATGACCATCGCCAAAAGAGAAAACCACACACATAACAATCAAACAAACAAAGGGTAAGCTAGAGCAGAAAATGGTTTAAGATACAATTACATATAATTTAATAGTCCAAGATGCTCATGTCAACCAATCATGTTATGACTTGCACACAAAAACACTAGGACTCAAACACGACTCATCCGAATATATATAATTAGTCAGATTTAGCGGATGCTTGCACTTGTGGTGGATTACCCTGCTCTACTGAGCTGCTCTCCTCCAAGCTAAGTGTTACAATGTCTCAACCCCCACACACAAGCTTAGCCCTTAATGGGTTTCAGGCCTCCTGCTACTCTCACCACAAGACTCAGTCCGCTCTATGTGAGAATAACTGACTCCTTAGAGTGTCAGGATGCAACCTTACCTTGAATCCTTACTGAATTATATAGATGGGGCACCACCATGAACTCCCACTAATAGGGGTCATTGAATTATGTCCCGACCAACTAAGGCACCACCATGAGGTCTCACCTAGAGGATCATGGAATTACGTCTTAACAATTGAGGCACCATCATGAAACTATCATGGAATTATGTCCTAACCCAACCAAACCATGCGATAAAAACTGCTCTCACTACAGAGCCCCAATTAAAGATCCGACCAGTCAAAGTCAAGAATTTTGTGTTAAGGATCAGCTGTTAAAATTGCAGCTCGATCCAACAGATAACGCAATAGGACTCATTTTACGAAAAGTGTGCAATGCAGAAAAAGAGTAACCCACATCAATCAAACATACTCGCACACCATACATTTTTATTCGACCAACAACCTCATTCAAGCATCACAGCCATACAAACAGACCAAAAATCGGGAAAATAAATTTAAATACATAAACCCTAGCTTCTCTTACTTGGAAAAAACTAGCAGAATATCCCAACACCCAAGCAAGTGAGTACTACCGACCACGGAGCAGATTCACGATCTGTAAAACAGTGGAATAGATTCAAAATAGGTTACCATGGGGAACCCTAGTTAGAATCATGATGACAAAGCAGGGAATGAAAAAGGTACGGTGGAGAATCAACTAACATGGATTGAAGAATCGGGTTGAGTTAACGCAAAGAATGGTAAAACCCAAACCCTAGCAGAGCTTCTATGGAGAGAAAAAGGAAGAACGAGAGCATTGATTTTGGCAAGTGAGTGCAGAATGAGGGTCCTTGACTGCTTTAGTAGCCTTGTCACCTAATGGGCCAGCCTTTATGCCCAACTAATTAGGGGCAGCCCTTAAAAATAAGAGCAGAAAATAATTGAGCCTTACATTCTCCCCAACAAATAAATTTTCGTCCTCAAAAATTCACCGATGGAAGAGGAAGAAAACTATGTTTTTCTCAATTTTTTCGGACAATCGCCACTTAGACAAGACTAATAAAACGAATCCAACACCTATAGTCACTGAAAACTTTGCCTTTGTGCTAAGCGATATGTGTTCAGATGTGTAGATTGGCTTAGTCACTACACTCGAAGTAACTTTCAACTTGCAATATTAAAACTGGAATGCTTCGTCATACCTGCCCAACTAACTTGTATCTAATATATTGACTCACCTACCATATGCTCTCCACTACCTCTTGTAGGTTTTTATCAAAGCCTTATATGACCTTAAGTCTCAAACTAAAGCATGTTTGTTATCATTTCATATCACCTTGTTCACTCCTTTATGCATCACTCCACTGACTTGATCACTCTTGAGTGTTGGCCTACTGCCACACCATCAACACTTTTGACCACTTTTATGTATAACGAGACTCCTACATCTTGCTTCCTTTGTTGGCTTCAACCAAGGCATCAAAGTTCACTACCGAGTTGTTCCATTTCCCATTTAAACCTTCAACTGCTTCCTTCAGCATATCGTCTTGGCATCCTATCTTCATCTTTAATCCCCTAACTTATAGGCAACATTCCACAAAACCTCAGAACCATAACTTCCATTGACTTCAAATTTCTAGTCTGGTTCGTACCACGAAACTCCACGATACACCTTAAAGTAAGATTTTCTGATTTGCCTTTTCTCAACCTTGTTGAGAGACTCACTAGTGCTAGTCAGATGACTAGACTAATGAAATCTACTCACACATTTTCTTCCCAACCCAAACACTTATGTTTCTCAACCAACTCTCATTCTTACCTCATCAAATCAAGGATCTTGAATTCCCTTCTCTGGCTAAACATCTACTCTCACTTTCTCACTTCCAAGTTGACACCCTAACTTGAAATTATAACTCAAATCATCTCCTACTTCTCTTGCACAACTTTCTTTTAGCAACTCCATAATTCCAACTCTAACTGGTCACTGAACATCCTTAACTGATACTCATAAGAATGACACATTTGTTATTTATAAAGAACTGGTTGTCATAGTAACCACTAGGTCATACGTAAGATAGTTCTTTTCACGCACCTTTTAGCCTTCATAAGTATCACTTGCCATTATTCTGCTGCGCTACTATGATCACCACACAAGGTCACTTATTTGTTTACTCAAAATGATGTTCCTTTCATGTTTGCCATGACAAGGAAGCAATCATCGCTAAGAAACATTTCTCCAAAACTTCTATAGAACTTGCAAAACCCTTTGGACTCCCCTTTTTATAGTCTTAACATCCTATTTTCTCAACATTGTATCCACCCTTTTTAAACCATATGTCCTACTAGTCACTCCAACCTTTGTCAATACTCATCTTGAACATTCTAAAGATTCTCTTCACATATGGAAAACTCACTGCTAAACCTTGATGATATTGCTAACTTGTTTTAAATTCCTTACCTTCATCATGTTTCCACTCTTTAAAACCATAGGCCCAAAAATTCTATCCTCCCTTATCCAACGTTTATCCTTGAACAGTATATCCTCCTACTACCTCTCCTTTAAGATTCACCAAACTTGTAGTCATCCTTGTGGTTATACTTAGTATAAGCCACTACTTCTCCAACATCTCCCCCACTTCCGTATGTACTTCAAATTCTCAGTAGGAACCATCCAATTAGGAACTATTGGCACAAGTCCTCCTTCAGACACTAATGCAAAAGCGAACTCCATCACACCAAAGGTTAAAATTCTAGTACTTCCTTCAGAACACGTCTACAAACTCTTCTACTACTGATATTCTTTGCGTCTATTATTCACTTTCCTTTGTCAGGTGACTCTGATTCACGTGACACTTTGCCCCCACTATTTAGCTTGATTCGTACTTCATACGCAATCATTGACTTATCCCTTTTTAATCAAAGTACACCACCTCATTGGTTGTCCCAACTCATCAAAATGAGATTGAGAAAACAACCAATTCACCCTTGAGACTATGTCCCAACCTTGCAAAGGAAACAATTCAAATCGGGTTTGAATTTAAATACTTTGATCACCACGAAGGCACCACACACCCGAGCGAATCTTCACTTGGCCGCTACTGTAGCAAAAACCACAATCTCAAACTCAACTCCTTCTTGCAGACAACCATGACTCCTTTACCATACTGGCGACATCAAAGAGTGCACAACCCTAAGCGAAGCCAAAACCCATAATCCAATCACCACCTTTGTAACATGTATCTTTTAAATTATATCACCTTTGCTGACCATTTTAGTACCAATCATCGCAAACACTCTCATAGCTACTCAAAACTTTTGTTTTCCTTTCCTCTTTCCCTGTGTTGTGACATTACTAATTATCCTTCCCTACAAGAACAAACTTAACTATGTGCTTGTCCTTCTGATACTTGAAAATTTCCATCTCATATCCAATGTCAAACCTTCCTCTTTTGTGGGCCACTTTACTTAGAACATCCCTTCTACTCTTAACTTGGGTAACTACTATTGTAAGACCTGTGAAAATTAATTAATTAAATAATTAATTAATAAATGCGGGTAGAAAGAGCCTTTATGGCATTAAATGTTAAATTGTGTGACGTGGAAAAGTACTAGCTCAAATGGTTGAGAGTACTTGATTGTGTGAAAGGACTTGGGTTCGAGTCCTATGTATGCCTGATGAAGGATTGACCCCAACCAAGGATGAAGGCACATGCTTAAGAAGACTAAGCATGTTTAGAAAGGAAGTTCATTAATCCTTCATCCCTTTCATTTGTGTTTGTTATTTTTGATTCCCTAAGTT
>Ga0214543_1012136_pt1 | contig 11660 bp, 9 predicted proteins | sample CNSS2metaG_FD_160094 | JGI IMG/M metagenome (GOLD analysis project Ga0214543, IMG submission 160094) | Root nodule microbial communities from cowpea collected in UCLA plant growth center, Los Angeles, California, USA - CNSS2 | ecosystem: Host-associated > Plants > Roots > Nodule | place: USA...
AGCATGTTGGCTTAAGTCAAGTCAACTATAGTCAACAAGTCAAACCTAGTCAAAGGTCAACAAGTCAACTAAAGTTGATTCAACTAAGTCAACTTTGGGAATCAAAAATAACAAACACAAATGAAAGCGATGAAGGATTAGTGAGCTTCCTTTCTAAACATGCTTAGTCTTCTTAAGCATGTGCCTCCATCCTTGGTTGGGGTCAATCCTTCATCAATCCATCATGAAGAGGTACAAAAGTGGACTTTAAATACCATGTTGTTGATATTCGAATGGATAAAAGATATGTGTCATATAATATATTTATAATTGCTCACAATGTAAGACAAGTATATTAAGTCTGATATCCACCATCTCAAATAGATAAACGTGGCTGGTGTGTTGTAATCAAGATAAAACCTAGAGGTCGCATAGAAGCTACTAATGTAGATGATGATATGTGTTACCAAGAAGACCAAGTTTCACACGTTAATGAAATCATAGAAGTTGAACCTATTTTAGGCTTCCAAGATTCACAAAATGGTGTTGAAGTAGAAGATATAGCAATAAAAGAAGACACAGAAGAAGAGGAAATTCAAGACTTCGATTTGGAAGAAGAAGATGAAGGGGAATTTGATGATAACGAGTCAGAAGAAGACAATGAAGAAATGGAATTGGATGATGATAGTTCTGAATAGCCGTATAACAATTAGATCAATGATTTGTACCAGTTTTTGTTTGGACAAATTTTTTTTAGAATTAGTCATGTCTAGGTCTTTAGAACTTGTGCATGTAGTTTTAGTCCCTGTTTTAGGTATCTTTTACAAATTTAGCATGTTTACTCTTTCATTATCTTCAATTTTATGATGTGTGTTTATGTAAAAATTTAATGAGTTGAGTAAGATTGATTTTCAGTTGGTTCATTGCATTTCTTTCATGACTAATTAGGTAGTTAACATTTTTTAGAATTACAAGTTGTCTCCACTAAGTGGTGTTTAATTAGTTCCAGTCATAGAAATTTATCACAACATAGAAAAAAAAAACAATCCCATCTTTATCATTGTAAAACTTTTTGAAATTCAAATGAAGCTATTTGCTCTCACAATTTATGTGAATTAGTACACTAAACATAATTTAAAACTTGCACTCAACATGATGCATATTATTGAATCTATTTGGTTCAAGAGTTGTTGACGTTTCAATTCATTCTTATTTGTAATAAGCCTGAGCTCTTGATTGTATTTCTGGAGAATTTCTTCCATGAGTTTGTTCTACTTCTACAATTCATCATCTTCTGCATAAGCTTCCATGACCTTCTTTTCGTTTTCTTCTACTTTCAATGTTATTTCAGCTGAAAGATTTCGATATTCATCCTCAAAATGCTGACATTCGAGATCATTGTTGTGTCTAGTCTTTATCTTGAAACACAATTATTGTGCTTCTTTATGGTTTAATCTCAAAGAGATATCCAGGTTTTCTTTATTCAGATGCTCACACTCAAAGTTGAGCCCTTTTATTTGCTCATTTAGCTCATCACGTTGCTTATAATAAATCTCTATTTCACCATTCAACTCTGCAATTTTCTGTTTCAAGTGACCTAATTTTGTGGCATCACCATGCTCTTTATCACATGAAAATATTAATTATTTATTTATTTTATCTTCCTTCTGCATCTTCTGTAAATCGTTGATGATCATGTTCAATTTTCTTTTAACCAAGTGATTCTCTCCTCCGTGATCTGCCTATAAATCCACCAAGCATACACTTAAAGGACACAATCACATATAGATAAAAAATGTTAATGGAAATAATGACAATAGAATGTGTTTGTTATGTTCATTGCAACTTCTACAACATCTATGTTTGCTATAATAAGATATTCACCCTGAAACATCACTGACAAACATTTTTAGAACAATTATGATTATTACACACCATAGCGAAACTTGGCCACTAAAATTCAGTAAGTAAAAAAAATTATTTCCATTAAACCTGACATGGTATGTCTTTATTATTAATTAAAGACTAGGATGGACAACCAAGAGATTTTAAACAAGTAAATAAAATATATAAAAACTTGAAAATAGAGAATGTAGATAACTTGTTGATAATTGTCAATGTTGTAGTGCCACTAAGAAATGAGTCGAACCCTATTTGTTGCTTCAGATCCTGATCAACAACAACATAAGTCTTGATGTAGGACTGTTTCCACACGTCCAAACCATGGATATGTATGTCTTCTTCCATCTTAAAATCTAGGTCAAGTGACGTTGCTGCAAGATTTTCCTGCCAATTGTAGAGAAAAATTGTTGGCACCAGTTTCCTGACCCTTTTTGCTACAAAGTGTCCCCAAGGGACATGCCCATCAAAAACTCCATAGAACATAATGTCTTGTTGGCATCCAAATTCCTAGCATCATCAATAGCAAACAAAGTATAACGTTTGATAATTTGTACACTAAGCTAACTTGTAATGGCTTGAAAAAAGTGGTTGTCTCACCTGTAAGACCCGTATCATTTAATTAATTAATTAATTAATTAATAAATTAATAAATGCGGGTGGGAAAATAATTATGACATTAATTATGAAGAGTATGACGTGGAAAAGTACTAGCTCAAGTGGTTGAGAGTACTTGGTTTGTGTGAAAGGACTTGGGTTCAAGTCCTATGTATGTTAACTTTTGTTATTGTTTTATTATTTAAATCTGTGAAGTCATGCTATGGAATGATATGATAATTGAATTATGATTGTTAGTAAGAAACATGAATTGGTTGAATGGTTGTGTATTGAATTGGCATTGGCATGGTCATGGGTTCGAACCTTGGTAATTCTAAATGAAACTTTATTTTTCTTTTGCTAATGTTAACTTTGGATGGAATTGGAAAGGGTAACAGAAACCTACTGGAATCAGCAGCCAAGGGTAGACGAAAAGTGAGTGAAAGGGGACTAGCGTGAGTGAATTTGGAGGCGGGGTTGAGGAAATTCAAGAGTGGCCATTGGTGACCAAAGGAAAGAGCTTGAGGATTTCAAGTGTAGCAAAGGAGATCAGGTTAGGGGAGCTGAACTTCGTTTGCCTTATTGTTTTATTAAATTCCATGAACTGTATGATGATATGAATGTATGATTCTTGTTTTGATTCTGAAATTCTGATTTCTGGAAATTTTCCAGAAATCGCCTGGCGGGCTATGCATAGCCGCCAGGCGGCTCATACCAACTATATGTGTTTGGTGTGTTTCTGGGGGCAGCACCTGGCGGTGGAACCCTGTATCTCCAGGCGACGCAAATGAATGATGAAATTCTGGGCTTATTTTTATGAGCAGCCTGGCGGTGATGAATTTCTGTCAAGCGACGCGAGTCTGTTGACTCGATTTTCTGGTTTTGTGCTTTCTGGGAGATTTCTGATCGATGAAAAAGGTGGGGATTGGTAGTTATAAGATAATGGGAGTGGTATTTTGTTGATTTTCGGCTTGAATGATCTGTATAAGTAATGGAACAGTGTTAGGGTTGGAGGTAAAGGAGACCTTGCTAATAGACTTGTTGATGTCGAAATCGTAAGAGAGAAAGTGGTATAGATTGAAGGGAGGATTACACCTAGGTCTATATGCAAGTGAATGGGAGTGTAAATTAAGAGAATATTTGACAGGAAACGCAGCAAGAGAATGGGGGAAAATGTGAGGGGACGTGATAGAACCTCGATTCTTTCCAGGTCCGGTGTACCGCCTGGCAGACTAGAGGATACCGCGAGGCGACAGCGAGGAAATCAGGGGCTTGTGGGAAAGTTGGAGTGCGTCTGGTTCGGGTTAGATGCGAGGATAATCTGATCGCGGAATAAAAAAGGGTAATTCAATGATAATGTTTCTCTTGGATATATTTTGAGTGGGATAACAAGTCATGAAGGATAAAGGATGAAGAATCCTAAGTGGATGTTGAGGTTGGAAAATAAGCTTTAATTAGGAATGAAGTATGAGGCGCAACTAAGGGTGGATGGGTATGAATCTGAGCCAGTCCGAGTATAGGATAATTGATTGAGATGGTTAATCACATGTCAACAGGACCAATGGTTTGATTATCGGGTATACACTTTCTATTTTGTGTGAGTATGAGTGGGTTAACTATGATGATGATATGTAATATTTACCTTAATATTAAACTTGGGGGTAGAGTAAGGGATGGAGAAGTCCGTGAAAGGGAATGAAGGATCATTAGAGGTACTAAAATGTGTTAAACCAGAAACAAGCTATTCTGGTATAGTGCCTGGCGGGAGAGAACCACTCCGCCAGGCGATAGAGAGGGGATCAGAGAGAGTCTGATAGCGCAGCGCCTGGCGGTTGGCCTTTGGCGCCAGGCGATATAGGTGCAACAGTGAGCCACTGCTACGTTGGTGCCTAGCAGTGAGAGTAACACCGCCAGGCGGTACCTGCAGCGAGAAAGAATTTTTAGGTGCTTTGCGCCTGGCGGTACGCGGCACTCGCCAGGCGGTCTGAGAGCTGGCAGCGCTTGGCGGCACGTGTCTCCTGCCAGGCGATCTGTATTGCTGCAGCTTGGAATTTTGGGTTGTGTAATTGTGATCTATAAGGCGTCTAGCGGTGCTTTAAAGGTGGGTTTGCTGGTGTTCCTTGAGTTGTGGCTCGGAACGTATCCCTTGAGTTGTGGCTCAAGATAAGGGTTAAGCATGTGGTATTCCTTGAGTTGTGGCTCGGAATAGCATCTCTTGAGTTGTGGCTCGGGATGGCGGATGAACATGAGGAACCCTTAAGTTGTGGCTCGGGTTGGCGAGTGTTGCTGGTGTGAGCGTGCTGGTTGTGGCCAGTACGGATGGGTCCAGATAGATTACCCTCCTCAGTTGTTGGCTGACGAGTTTGGTAGTCTTGGGACGATACAGACTATGTTCGTATATGGGAACTCTACCGGCGTTATGGTGTACAATCCGTAGCATGGTTTTCCGCACGTGCTCTATCGGTTGTGGCCGATAGGTATGACAGCATGTCACCTTGAAGTGATCATTAGACGATGTAGAACACGAATATTCTGATTGGGGGTCAGATGGAAGGAATTAAAGTATAGAACAATGTGGGATGTTAAGTTATGTATAGTGACATGTGTGGATGTAGATAGTTATATATATATTTGTAATATTATATATGTTTTATCTGTTAAGCTCACCCTATCTGCGTGTGTTTGGCGATGATCGTGTAAGCGGTGCACGGGAGCAGATGTTGTTGATGCAGGTGGCTCAGGTGAAGCTTAGTCGCGGAGAGGGGATAGACTCGGGGAATTCTTATGTCTGCTTTTACTTGTTTTGGAAACAGTTGTAAACCCTGTGGGGTGATTATTATAACATTGTTCTTTTGGTTTTATAACGGGTTGTTATGAACGTTATTTGTTTATTTAATAAATTTTAAATTTTCCCACGTTTTGGGAAAATGAGGTGTTATTAAATGTGCTGATTATTTTATTTTCTTTAATTTATTTTATAAATCCGTAATATCCTGACGGGATGTTACATTCCTAAACAAGAAGACAATCCTGATTCACTCCTTTCCGTCCCCTATTAAATGAAGACAAAAGCAAAATTGTTGGCCTTGGTCGATTTAACAACTCTAGATAAACTCAGTAACAGTTCACTCTTCCTTGCTTTCTTTGCCAATTCTTCTACAATTGCCCTTCCATCTTCCTCCCTCTTATAATTCTTCTCCTTCTTGTTTGACACGGTTCTTGCCAATCCATTCACGAAATATGGAAATAGAACCATGATAATTGCATTCCAATCATTGTTGTAGGTTATACACACTCACAGTTTCTCATTTTTTTATACTAATAGGAACCTCATCATAAACATAACTAACAAAGAGAGTAGTTTTTTAGTTTTACTTGTTATTCATGAGAAAGGGAAGATGTGTATGTGCAATGATATACTAATACTAGTTCTAGTTCTTTCATAACGTATGAAATAGAAAAGGAATAAGAAAAAAACAAGTTATGAACATTTTTTGCATAAAAGAATCATGAATTATGTTCTTGTTTCACAATTATATTCCATTATGACTATCTGATATTTGATATCCTCCTCTTTTTAACATTTGTATCACAACCATATATTTTATTTAAGGACATATGCAACTGATTTGTATATGTTCTTCTTTGCAGTGGTAGATATGTCATCAGGATGTAATAAAGACATTCCTGAACCATCTTTGCTTATTGCCAAAAAGGGGAGAAAAGGGACAATGAAGGGAAGACGACCAAAATATGTTCTTAGATTACCATCACAAAAGCACATGTACTTGATTCCCCTATTGATCAACAAAATCCTTCTACAACTGCAAATGTTGTACCAATTCCTTCCCAACCATCAATAGCTGAATCTACCCCTTCCCAACCCCCCATTTTTCAACCTGTGCAACCTCATGTTAATGAACATACACCTTCATCTATGGCTTCCCAATGTGTTGGTGCTAGATTGACATCATTATCTTCTCCCTCTCAACAAAATGATACACCAACCTCAATACCCTCCTATCTATTCATAATGTACTTCAGGAAGACCAACACATGTCTACCGAAGAAGCAAGTGAACCATCCATAAATGAAGACGATGACTCTCCTATTGGTGGAGTGCTTGAAATTATTGAACCTTGTAATGATGGGTAATAATCAACACTAGTTGAAATCATTTCTTCTTTTATATTATATGGTTTTATTCATATTGACATCATATTTTTCAACAATGTGTTTATATTTTTAGGTTTTACCCAAGTAGAGTTGCCTCCAAGACAATCACAAAGACAATTAAGCAACAATATGTTGAGCCATGGTTGGCTTAGGGTGCAATGTTGGATGAAGAGAATGAGGTCTTTTTCCAAAGGTTCAAGGCAAGTTTATACTTGTAACCTACTCTTTAATAAATTTCAATTAAGCATATTTAATTTCTATGCATATATTGTTTACTATAATGATCAATATCTTAACTACTAGATTATCTCTTAATATATAGAAAGGTTACTTGGAGACCTGAACATGAGGAGAAGATTAGAAATATTTTCAACACAAAGGCCTCTTCATAGACTTTCTAAAATCTTCCTAGAAGCAAGAAAAACTGGGAAAAAACCTTATTGGATGTTTGATAGAGTATGGAACAATTTGCTTGTTAAGTGGAACCAACCCGAGTTTCGATCAAAGAGTGTCTGTAATCAAAAGAATCGAGCATCTGAGAAGGGTGGATGTTTGCACACAGGTGGCTCAATCACCATTCATGCGCATGCCATTCGCATGGTATGTACATTAAAAAAATACTATTATATAACTTGATTATTATTTTATCATGATTAATTAGTTTTGGTTATAGGCATAACAGTTGGGTTGTCCTCTACATTTTGATGAGCTTTTGCACCATACTAATGTTTGAAAGAATATCGGTGATTTTGTAGATCACAAATCTAAACAAACATATGTATTTTCTCTAACTTCTTATATATTTCCTCCTTTTTAAATATAAAGATTTCTCATTATATAACATGTCTATTTTTGAATAATAGGAGGAATTTCAAACTGTATTTTCCCAAGCAAGATCTGAGGCTGCTTCTTGTGGTGAAAGAGAAGAAATATCTCCATTGGACCCTGGTGAGGAAGAGAAGTTAAGGAAAAAAGTTGGTTAGTTGCTGTTGGTGGCAAAAATCCTAAGGGATGGGTATATGGGGTTGGAAAACTGAATGAAAATTATCTTTGCGGGGAAGCATTCACACAACAAACATCTAGTTCTACAACTATGGATTCATAAAAGATTCTAAGGTTGGAAGAAGAAATTCTTCAATCTAGGGAGGAGTTTCGTCAATCTAGGGAGGAGAATCAACGACTGCAAAGAAAATTAGAATCCTTAGTAACTGTTGTTCTCCCTCTTCTTCCTCCCGCCGCACAAACCATTTTGCAAGACGTCAATGAACAACCACAAAATGAGGACCAAAACCAAGATGATGCTCAAAAGAGGGACCACCATCATGGACAAAACTCTTCTCATTATGCAGATTATTAGTTAGGTTTGTAATTGTAGAACTTGTTGAACTAAGGGTAAAATTAGTTAGTTTTTAAATTGTAGGACTTAACCTATGTAGATTATTTGTTAGTTTCTTAATTTGTGTTATCTACTTTATTTTATAGGTTTAATTAATCGTAAGGTACCCAGTTTGGTACTAGTGTGTCAAATTGGTACCCACTTTTAAAAAAGTGTCAATTGCATCCCAACTTTTGAAAATTGCTTCAATTAGATCCCTTTCAGACAGAGTTGACTAACGCCGTTAGTCAACGTGCCACGTGTCAATCTGTGGTTTTTTTGATTTCTACTATATATCTAAGAAATTCTTAGTGCAGGTAATTTACTGTGATAGACATTCTAAATTATTGACAGCTGTCTCAAATTGAGGGTAATATCGTCTTTTGGGTTTTCGTTTTTTTTTCCTGAAAGCATTAAATGGTGATTGATGTTTTGTTGACAATCAGAGGCTTCTTCTTCAAGCCATTGCATTTGGTGGAGGTATTTCATTTTTTCTTCTTCCGTTATCTCTTTCTTCAAACACATATTTGCTTTCTTTTTTCTTCTTCGACTTCATTGCATCTTCTTTCTTCTTCTTCTTCATACCAACGTAAGTATTTTTTTTTTGGCTGTTTATTTTTCTTGGGTTATCGTTGTAATTTTTTTTAAAGCTCCTTCTTTTTGTTCTTACAGTAGCCTAAGTTTGAAATTTTTTTGTTCGTGTTTTTTATTTTTTTGTCATTGTTGTTGTTGAAGGTTTGCAGAAGTTGTTTTCGGTGTAGTTTATTTTTTGTTGTATTTTTATCATGTTTTTTTGTTGTTTTTCTTCTTCTTACTGTGTTCATTTATGTCTGTTTCTTTTTTACGATGTTCTTTTTCTTTTTTTTGGTTCTTCTTCTTCTTACTCGGTACAGAACATTTTTTTTTTATAAAGCTCAAAGATATAATTTTTCCGATGTTTTGGGTGTCGAAGAAAAGGTTGATATTTTGTTTTTAGAAACTGTTGAACATTATTTGTTGTTTTAGATGTTGTTTTTGTGTTCAGTTTTTATAGTTGGCATTTTTTATGCATGTTATACCTATTATGTTATTTTTTGGACTGTTGTTCATCTGTTTTGTTATTTTGACAAGAAAGGTTTAATTTTTGCAATATTTTTCGTCCTGGACATGTTTTAGGGTTGTATTTATATTTTTTGTACTCCGTAGACCTATTATTGTGTGTTGACGAAAAGGTTCAAGTTTTTGTTTTTAAAGGGTACTTTTGAACAAAATCTTGAACATGTTTTGTTGTTGTTGATGGTATTGTTGTAATTTGTTTTTATATTTCATACGCCTATTACCATGGGTCAAAAAATGTTCAAGTTTTTGTTTTTAAAATGTATTTTTGAATAAAATCTTAAACATTTATTTGTCTATGGATTTTTCTTTTCTATGACTATTTGAAACGCTAGGAATATGGTGTTTGAGTGTTAAAATTGCACATAAAAGGTACATTTTACGATTTATTGTTTGATTTGATGAATGCAATTTTTTTCTGTTTATTAAAGTTCTCTTCTTTCTTCATCATTATTTGGTGATCTTTGTTAAAGTTTACGTTTTTATCATTACCGTCTAGGTTTTTGTTAAAGTCTACGTTTTTACCTTTCCCTTTCTACCCTGTCATTAATGAAATTTGTATCAGTAAATTGAATTTGAGCGTGTGTTTCTCGCTCATTTTTGTCGAATAACATTTGACTGATGTCTATGTATTTTACAGTAGAAGAAGAGTCTGGAGTCTTTTCAAGATACACTTTCTTTCTTCTTTCCTCTAAGTTCTCTTGGTCCCTTTTCATTTCTATATAGAGAGAAATCAAGCATGGACCAGCTGTTCACATTCGAACCTCCACCATTACCGCAATGGTGGAAGAGAATTTTTGATTGTTTACGTTTTTTTTTTGTTTGAATAAATTGATTGAAGACATGTTGTTCTTTGATTTTTTTTTTCTTCTAAAGTTTTTAGGAGTTTTTGAAGAGAAGATCCAAGAATTTGAAGACCAAAGTCGATCTTGAAGCAACATGACGAAAATAATTTTTAAGAGGATTTTTTTTAAGTTTAATTTTCTTTTGTATGGAGAGGTAAGCACTCAAGGATATGTTTGCTATTTATGGTTTTTAAGTGTTTTTTTATTCTTCTTTTAACTCTGCTTTTACATGATTTTTCATTCTTCTTTTACTTTTGCTTGCTGGAAATAGTGTGTCGACATGAAAATTTATTTGTGCTAATTTTTTTTTTAAATTGACTTTCACATTTTGATGAAATGTAAGAATCAAGAGGGACACCTGGGCTTTGAAGAAACCAATACCAAATTACTTCCTACGACATTTTTTTTTCTTCTATTACCTAAATGCTCTTGAAAGACTTGAATCAAGGAGATTATTTTTTACTTGGATTTTTTTTCTCTTCCTTGAATGTTCATTCCTTAAATGTTGTTTGTTCTATTGTTATATTTTAGTTATTGGATTGTATGTATTTCTTGATTTGGGTGTTGTAATTTTGTTTATCTTTTTGTAAACTTATTTTTTTTCCATTGTTTCGTAAACATATGATTATGGGTTGAACAAAAGGTAGTATAGGTTTTAGTAATCTTTATCTATCTTACTAATTTTTTGATGAAAAAATAAATAAAAACAGATAAGAATGAAACTTATGCAAAGATTTGCATAATTTAAAGGCTTTCTTTTAGCAACTATAGACCAATAAAGGATATATTAATTTCATGAGATATGTTGTGATATATTCACTTTAAGATGCTAATCTTTTCCTGTTGCTTATGTTCAAAATTGATGCAATTTTTTTTAATGTTATGTTGGCTCCAATGTCCTTACACTTTAAGCATTGTTTGAGTGATAATTCCATGTCAATTGGATTGATTGCGTAATATGTTATTGAAAAGTTTCAATATAAATACCTTATTGTTTTAATTTTTATTTTATTTTAAACGAAAATTGAATTTGACAAAGATAGTGTGATAAGTTCAATTATGCAAAGGAGGGCACTCACTCGGTTAAAGCTCAACAAGTTACATATAACTTTGATCCAGATACTCTGATTTGGGAGGGATCCTATGGAAGAGTATATTATGATGTTCATAAAAGTGGGCAGGGAGTCGCAACCAAGAACTTGGATGCCAACATACAGTCTGTTGAGAAACTTTTACCCCAGGTATGTACATGACTATATTGGTTTAATACTTTTTTTGTTTGTTCTAAAACTATTTTTTTTGTTCTGTTATACAATGGTAGTGTTACCGAAAAAGGTATTTTTTTAGCATTTGAGGTTTTATTTTCTTAATTTTTCTTATGCTTTTAATTTTTATTGTCAATTTTAGTTGGTATGTGGTATATACTTACAATTTTGAAGGGTTTACAAATCACAAGCTGCGAAAATAAGTTCAGACATTCACCATTGAAGCATTTGCAAAATCTCAGTTGACAAGCTGAGATTATAAGGTTAGATGTTCTTTTAACCCCATTTACTTGAACCACTATCATGGTTTTTTTATTATGATCTCTGGATTAGTTGTGATTTATGGTTGAAATGCTAAATAAATATTAGTTTTTGGTATTTTGGTTGTTACAATTGGTGTTTTTCTATTTTTTGGTTTGTGATCTTTTG
>Ga0214543_1012137_pt1 | contig 11656 bp, 10 predicted proteins | sample CNSS2metaG_FD_160094 | JGI IMG/M metagenome (GOLD analysis project Ga0214543, IMG submission 160094) | Root nodule microbial communities from cowpea collected in UCLA plant growth center, Los Angeles, California, USA - CNSS2 | ecosystem: Host-associated > Plants > Roots > Nodule | place: USA...
AACAAATATAAATATATATATATATATATATATATATATATATATATATATATATATATATATATATATATAATCATGTTAACTTGTCGTTGCTAACCTTGTATCGCTTATAATGTTGGATCATTGTAGGAAACTTATCACCATCAATAAATGCTTCTGGTTGTTATGAAAAAAAAATAATGAAAGGGGTTTTAAAAAGATAATAAAATTAATAACATATCTTGAGAGTTATATATCCATTAATTATAACATAAAAACATATATAGGTTAACCTTTGTTACGCCTAATTCTATCATCCCAGATTCCCAGTCCTCTTCCTCCTTCAGAAACTGCTCCTTCAATCTATATTAAGATTAATAATAATGAGAAATAACCTAAATACTAAGATATTTCTAAAAATTTCGTACCTGAAAGGCTGAAGTTCCTGCTCCAAACAAAAAGTTTGGTGGAAATGATCCCCGTTTTGGAAAGTGGTAAAATTTTCGCAAATCTCGCAAAGAAGAACGATGAGGAATAGTAGTTGTTTCTCCTATCTATATTCAACAAATAAAATGTTACATTTTTAGTTGCTTCTTGTATCCATGTTCAATAATCTTTGTTTATTTATGCATGACAAAATGGATGAGATGAGTTTTATCAGTTTTGTTATGAAAATGAAAATGAGTAACGTAAAAGTAACCTAAAAACAATGAAACAAACATGTTATTACAACATGTGAGTACCTGGGTTGTAGAAAGTCCTAAACCAGTATCAAAGTCAGATGATGGAAATGTTTCGGTCATATGTGAATCTGCAATATAATTTTATTCAAGTTTTAAAATTTCAAAATCAGTAAACAACACAAATATATATTATATTTAAATTTAAATTATTTTTAATTTGTTAATTAAAGTGCTTTGTAAGGATATTATTGCTCGTCAAAATCAAATTTTGTTGTTTAAACTGGTGTGTGTGAAAAAATAATTGACGAGACTTCAAATTTGTAAAACTTGAATAATTTTGAAATGAATTGAGAAGGCAATAATTTCGGAATAGATATAAGAATACAAATATGGTAACAATTCGTAAAATTTCATACGATAATAAGTACTACAAGATTGGTGAAATTCAAACCTTGAACCCTAGCTGATAAGCTGGGAATTAAAGCCACAGATAAGATTGTTAGAATAGTTTTCCAGACTCTCAACGGTGATAAAATCTCCATTTTTTATGTTTAGAAAGACCTATTGAATTTCTGTGGAAAACAAGAGTTGGACAATATATATATATATATATATATATATATATATATATATATATATATATATATATATATATCGGGATGAAACCACCTTTTTTTTATGTTATTAACAATTTATAATGTTTTCTTGTAACACCCATTTTTAATACATGTATATTTACACCTGTCTATCTATATATAAATAAATTAAGTATACACATTTATTTTTTTATTCTACCTTTAATAATATAATTTAGTTACTTTTATTAATTTAAAACTTTTAACCTATGACAAAATTATTTACAAAACATTTAGGTACAAAATTATATCTAATTTATGTATTCGTGATTTTGTAGCTCAACAAAATTTTATTTTATTTTCCTAATAATTTCATTAATAATTCACTATTCATATGACAACATTTCTTATTTTCAAATTAATATTTGTCAACATGATAATACTCTCTTACAAGTTCTATCAATATGCAACAATTTTAACTATGACATATTTATAAGGAAGAAATGGTCTAACTCAACTTTATCGATAATTGTCATGATTGTCGTCTAGTTTATGATAAGTGTTGACGACCTATACAAAAGAAGAAAATTGTGTTACTATTAAAATGTATATCCTAAGTCATAATTTGAGTATGTCATAATCAAACTAAACAACAATATGCAAGATGCATTTTGACAGAAGAAACATAACATTTTACATTCTTTGAGTGTTATATTATTGGTCAACCTTATCGTGAGGTGACTCCATTAAGTTAGTAAAGAGGAGCAAAAATTATCTTAGACATGACAACATGATTCACTTTATGTACACAATTACGTAACACACTACAAAAAAAGAAGCTAAATTGTGAAGGTTTTAATTTTGTTTTACAGGGATTTTTCAAACCTCCGCAGATAGGTTTGCCACAAGTTATTTATGGAGGTTTTTGATAACCCCTGGTACCTGATTTATATTGTGGAGGTTTTTTAGTAGAGGGTTGTAACCTCTTCTATTCATGACTATTATTTTGTAGAGGTTTGAAACCTCCTTTAATTTCATCCACCTATTTGATTCCAAATGTTTAAAATCCCCAGTTTTCACTTTTTTGTGGGGGTTAATACACTCCTTAATTTGACAATTGTATTGTAAAAGTTTTAACTTGTCTTATTTGTATTATTTGTTTTATGGGTTTACTACTATATTTTTCCTGCGTTATTCAAATCTTTTAAAAACTTTGTTTGTAATTAAAATCTCTTGCTGTACTTGATAATGCATGTTCATGCTCAAATAAATCATTAAAATCATTGATTCTCAAAATCAACATGTTAACATAAAAGTTCATGCTTACTCAAAGTTCATAATACATGCTTAATTAAAACTATTGATTCTCAAAACCAAATTGAAATGTAATTATAACTTCATCCATGCTTACTCAAAGTTCATAATACACTAAACATAGTTTCATCCTAAAAAACACCAACAACACCCTAAATGTTACTATCACCAGATGATCCTATAGGAGACTCAGACTCATTTGCATTACTAGTTTGCTGAAATGATAAAAGAAAGATATTAAAGTTTGTCATTAGAGGAAATAGAGAAAATTAAGACTGCACAATATGAGCATAAGCATAAAGCCAGAAACATAACTTACTTATGGTTGAAGATCAAAGAAGGCAGCCAATTTATCAGGGATCTTTCCTTCATTATCATGTAAGATTTTAGTGCACCCATGGTGGTTTGAACCTGGGATTCTAAATTAGTGTACTTCTGTTGCCACTGAAGATGTTGATGATGTTGCCACTGATTAGAAGATGTTGATGATGTGGCAATGCTAGATGAAGCCATGCTTAAATCAGAAAGTCGAAGTCTTGTATTTCTAAATGAGCTAAAAGGATCTGCTCCCAAACCCATGCAACACACCCTCCCAGAATGCTCTGGGCCTAACACTCTACCAACAACATCATTAGGGGAAACCTCTGATTCATCATTAATACTTTGAGTCAAACCCACTTCAATCTGTTCTTATAGGCATACAACAATATGTAATGAAAACTCTAAACATTGAAGGAAAATGCACAAAAATATCATATTATGGTAGAACTAACTGCTATAGCCTTTGTTTCCAAAAACTAAATAAAAAGAGAAGTTAAGTTAAATAGTAAACTTTAAAAAATTGTAAAAGCTATCATGTTAACTAATATCATTACCATCTCATGCCTTCTTCTTGAGATAGGTTTAGAACCACTAGTATGAGGAATTACTTGCTTGTTGCGATTTTCTCTATTTTTTTACAAATCTCCCACGAACAAAAAATTGTAAGTTAATACAACAATCAAAAGAATATCTACACAAACCATTCACACCATTCAAAATAATGAAACTTGTTCCATTGTTTCCGGCTTTAGACGATAAGTAACAAAATGAGCCCATTGAGTTATATCTATACCAGTTGGCACATTACTTATGATTTCATTTTTACTTTTCGTTGGATCATAGAACTCATTCCATAAATTCTGCCTATGTGCAACCCACTTCCTACAAAGAGTTAGTTTACAATATCGGTGTGCACTAGCTTCACCGGTCTTAAAACAAAATCGAGGCTTTTGAAAAAAGAAGATATAATTAGTGTGTAAACATTTATAAGTAAATGTAACGTTTACAAAAGATATAAGGTCATACATGCATTATGATATACCTATAATATTTCCTTAAAGCATTCCAAAAAGTAAGTGTTAGGCATGCCTATTTTCCCAGACCATCTTTCAAAATTAATTGGAAACAAATTGCCATCAGTTGCAAATGTACCACAATATCTTGCAAGCACGCATTGTCCTTCTCCAATTGCAATGCCTACCTCATCAAAGTCCACAATAATGCATTCCCCATGAGGTAAGTTATTTACTTCTTTGACCTTCACCTTAATTTTCTTGATAACTCCTTCTATGTCTTAACCAATAAAACAACTTACTTAACCATAAGTAAAATTTAAAAAATTAAATTATCTTCTATGTCAAATGCACCAATTAATTATCTTCTTTCTTTCACTCCAAGTTTTTTTATCCTTAATATTATTAAATCCTCATACATGAAAAAACACGAATTAATTTATCGCATAAAAAGATTCAAGATCCAGAAAATATGGAAAATAAAAGTACTGGATTGGATCATAATAAGATGTTATTGGGAATTTAAGTGGGAATTTAAGCATAAAAGTGAATTAAATTAAAAAGCAATAAGATGCATAGTGGTGAAGCTTTGACAAATAGTATATTTGAAAGACTTAACAAACTTTTTGGTAAAAGAAGAAGAAAACAAGATCTTATGAGAGGTTGAACAGGTAATGTACTTTAAGATGGAGCCATATTTGGTAACTTGCTCATGTTTTTTATGTTGTTTCCTGGCATATGACCATTTTTTGTTTTAGTCCTTGGACTCCAACAAAGTATAACCCATTATACTCTATAGTAATTAAATTCATCCTCTCTTTGGTAAGGTTCTTAAAATAAATAATAAGAAGAGATAAAAATTAATAAACAATTCAAATATTTTGTAACTTTTATATAAAGTTGTCAACACCTAATTTCGTCTGGATGATAATGGTAAAAAACAAGGATTAGAGTTAACTAAAAAAAATAAAAAAAAATAGAATAAAAAAAGATGGAAGAGAACATATATTTATAATTTTATTTCTTTGATTTCAGTTTATTTTGTTTCTTATATATTTTTATTTTTTATTTTTACTTTTACTTATCAATTTTTTTATCAGGATTTGAAAAAAAAGAGTAAGAAAGGAGGTTGTTCAAAATTGTAAACTACAACAAGTTTTCTTTTTTTCCTTCATTTGGTAACTCTTTCTCTTTCTCCCCATGTACATTGTTGCTACTACTGCTAGTTGATACACAAAAAAGGGAAAAATTGCATAGCTAAAGGAATTGCAGGAAGAACTCATGACAGAAGCAACCACCATTATGCTTTTCCTCTTCACATAGTCCAATGTTGGACATTAAGGAGGGATTATTTTTTAGTGTGGAAAAAATACAACCAAAATGATAGAAGAAAGAGGGGGAAATAAAGAAAAAGGAAGAGAACAAAGGGAAGAGGAGAAAAATGAGGAAACAGCTCGGGCAAGGAGAACCACAAACTTGAACGAGCAGACCCAAGACCACCAGCAGAAGCTTCTAAAAGGTAAGCACTACACCTTCAATACTTATGTGTGAGCATTAATAATTGTATGTTGGTTTTACTGTTTTTGATCTGTTATTGGTTCATGATTCTCCATTCTACACATTTTCATCATCTCCATTTTCCTTCTTCTACAACCTGCATATAACAACATTCACCCTTAACTCATCATAACAGTATCACGGTGTTGGTGGCAAACGACGACATCTGCTAGTGGCTCGTGAGATATGGAAGAAGGAGACGTCCCACGCGGAATGAAGGGAAAAAGAAACCCTTTTTCAAACTCGTTTCTTTTTTGATTCGTCGTCTTGTCGCGATTTCAGTCACGACAAAAGCCAAAACATGTAAAACATCCTTTATAATATATGGTTTTGAAATTATATTCTCTATGAGTACACTATTACCATTTACAAATATAATTAATTGATTTGACATACATATTAAATAGTATGGGAAATTTAAGAAATACAAGTAGATTCTAAATGTAACAATGAAAGCATAACAATCAAACTTTTTAAATTAAAGAAATTGAATTTTATATATATATATATATATATATATATATATATATATATATATATATATATATATATAAATAAATAAGGAGATTCTAAAAAAATATTGGATTGGATCATAATAAGATGTTATTACCTACAAACATGGACACCCATTATGATGTAAGAATGCTTTTAACAAATCAAAGAAACCTTGCTTTACAATAAATGTATCACCAATTTGGATACCCATTAAAACCTCATAACACTCATCACGAAAGTTTTTTATTACACCTCCAAAAAAATCTACCATAAGGAAAAAAATTTAGATACGGACAATAAGAAAGCAAAATAGAGAGCTAAAATAAGGTAGGAATAGGAATAAAGCATAACTATGAGAGGAATAAATGAGAAGAGAGTAGAAAGCTTAAAAGTCGTGGAATGTAAATAAGAAAAGGTGATTTAGTAGAAAAAATATTTTTGTACTGCACCTAGGCGGATTGATAAAACTGCACGGCTAAACCCGCCTACGTATAGCCTTGCAAGCAATTATCAAATGAATAATCGAACAAGCATAAGCGGCCTAGGCCGCCTACCTCAGAGGACAATACGACATCTGTTGACCATTCCAAACTTAGAATATTATAGACAAGGCCCCTAGTACTAATAATCATTAAACCAAGGGCCTGGGCTAGGCCCAGGCCCATCTACGACCCAAGAAATGGCCCAGCCCACAACAAGGTTAGACATAACTAATGACTCTATAAATACACGTGGACCCCAGTAATTAAAGGTACGCATTCATTAATCCCTTAATCAAGAGATTTGACTTTTTGAGAATCTTTTGGTTGACTTGATCATTGGAGTCCTCTCCGCAGGTAACCCCTTATGGGTCCAAACCGTGCATACCAGTACATGACATACGCAAGCCGAGGAAGAGCCAACTCGAGAGATTGCAGATTGAGGTAAGGTGGTATTTGTGTCTGACTTCTCTTATTTGTCTCTACAGGAACAATTTTAAATACAGTCAACTAAGTTTTATCTCAATAAAAAGTAATTATTTATCAAATTAGTGAATATTTCATACTTGTAGTGTAAGACCCGAAAAATTTAAATAATTAAATAAATGTTGGTCGTGGAAGCTTTTATGACATTTAATGTGGTTTGTTATGACATGAAAAAGTACTAGTTCAAGTGGTTGAGAGTACTTAGTTATGTTGAAAGGACTTGGGTTTGAGTCCTATATATGCTAATTATATGTTATTTTAATAAGTGTATTATTTTAATGTTATCTTTGAATGTGAGTAGTGATAATGTTATCCTAAAATTATAAGAATTATAACGAAACATGAATTGGTTGAATGGTTGTGCATTGAATTGACATTGACATACCTTGGTGGAACCAAATTAAACTTTCTTTTTGCCAATTTTTTTTGGCATGAATATGAAAGGACATAGAAACCCTAGCATTAAGAAGGCAGCCTAGGGGACTGGGAAGGCAGCAAATAATGGTCCTTGAATTGCCATTAAAACCTAATTCAAAGCCATTTTCGTTTTCCTATCATTAACAAGCATTAAGGCTTAGTTAATGGTCTAGTTATGGTGAGTTTTTGGAGAGGATTGAGAAAGAGAGTTCTGAAGGAGGTTATTGAGTGAAAGTTCAGGACACAAGTGTGTAAGACCCACGAAAATTAAATAATTAAATAAATAATTATTTAATAAATGCGGGTCGTGGAAGCCTTTATGCCATTTAATAGTGGTTGATGTGACGTGGAAAAGTACTAGCTCATGTGGTTGAGAAAACTTTGGTTGTGTGAGAGGACTTGGGTTTGAGTTCTATGTATGCTAATTATGTGTTATTTAATTATTTTTGTTTTAATAATATGAATGTGCGTGTTAAGTAAGAATATAGTATTTGAGTTATGTTAGTTAGCAAGAAACATGAATTGGCTTGATGGTTTAGCATTTTCTTAATATTTGCATGGTTAGGGGTTCAAACCTTGGTGAGACCTAAATTAATTTTTTTTTTTTGCTAAACTTGATTTTTGGCAAAGAAGAGAAGAGGTAGAGAATCCAGCAGCCACATTAAGGTAGCCAAAGGGGCTGGAAAAACAACCCAAAATGGTCTTGAATGACACTTATCACAAGCAATAAAACCAATTTTCGTTTTTGGCTAATTAACCTTCATTAAGACGTAATTAAAAGGCAAATTGAAGGGAGAAAGAGGGTTTTCTTGGCCTGGATTGGTATTGCACTTTTGGGAGAGAAAAACCAGAGAGAAAACGTGAGATAGAGAGTCATCCAGGAGCTGAATTGAGAAGAATCAAGAAGGCTATTGGCGATCAAGGAGGAAATAGAGAACTTGTCAAATTAAGCAAGGCATTCAGGTTAGGGGAGCTGGAACTGTACCTTTAATTTTTTATTGTTTGATTGCATGAAATATATAATGATTGGGTGTTAATAATCTATCCAAACTGTATGAAAATTCACGTTTCTAGAAATTTTCCAGAAACCGCTGGCGGGTAAAGAACTGCCGCCAGGCGACTCATCTATGTTGTGTGATTTCTGGGTTCCTAAAGAGGAACCGCCTGGCGGCATGTCCCTAGCCGCTAGGCGATGTGTGCTGTACAACCCAATTTTCTGGGTTTTTGGATGAAGGGCCTAGCGGTGATGAACACCCGCCAGGCGGCGCGAGTCAACTTGACTCGATTCTTGATGTTTTTGGGTTTTGGGAAAATTATGATCGGGGAGAAATGACGTTCTAATCAATATGAATGATTAAACATCATATTTTCTTGGAAATTCGTGAATTGGGTGTTAAATTGAGATGAAAATCGCATGAAGGTCATCTTAAGGTTGATGAATTGGGGGATTTTATAGTGACACTAAATTAAAGGGAAAAGGTTAATGGAATTTTACTTATTGAAAGTTTTAGGAATGGATCATGAACCTAAACATGTGAGTACAACCTTTTGAGTCGTAAATTGAATGAAATCAGAGTTGTTGTGAAGGAGGCAAGGTTCGCAGGTGCAGGAACCGCCTGGCGGCACCATATTGGCCGCCAGGCGCCACACCAGAGGTGCGTGGTGTGTTGATTCACGAAAAACGTTGTTTTTCGTACTTTTCACGTAACAGTAATTGCCGAGCGGTATTTTAGTCCCGCCGGGCGCCAGTTGTCTGATTCTGGGCACTAGGCGCCACCAATTTTTCTGGTTTGCACAGTTTTCGTAAAACTGCATTTCTCGGTTAACTGTCTGATTTAGGTGAAATTTTGACAGGTGGTCCATAACATGTGATTCTTCACTTTGAACGGTGAAGATTGGATTTGGAGGTCAGTAGCTAGAGATATACATTACTTAATATTGCTGATTTTGGAGTTTGTAAAATACATGAATAAGCCTTTGATTAGTTCAAGTAACTTCTAATGAAGCATAATTGGGTGCATGTGGTAAGTTAAATTCAGAATGTATGTTAATTGGGTACGAGTGAGATAATTATGTGAGATATGGTATGGATGGTGAAACTTTACCCTAGTCGTGGTTTTGTGCTTGTGAATTTTTATTGAGGTACATATGCAATATTGACAAAAGTGTGGTGTCATGAGTTTATAAAAATATAAGACTATATGATCCTAAGACGGGGTGTATGTGGAAAGTATGTGGCATGTTTAAAGGGGTAAGTGAAGGAGAGTATGGGTGCATGACAATACTTGATTTGATGGCATCTTTGAATGGGTGTGGTGTAATCTTATTATAGTTGTATGACTGGAAAACCAGGCTATGTTGTAAATTGTTGTGTTGTATGATTGGGATCCCTTGAGGATCTGTTTAAGTGCCAAGAAACCAATAGCACTGCGCTATTGGTATGGCGCCTGGCGGCGCGAGCGAGCTGCCAGGCGGACGGAACACAAATCAGTGGTAGTGGCCACTGTTGACGCGTGGCGCCTGACAGTAGGGAGGGTTCCGCCAGGCGGAATGGAACAACAGAGGGGCTGGAAGGAGACTGGCACCTGGCGGCGTGAGACGGGTGCGCTAGGCGGTGGCGACGAGTGGCGCTTGGCGACAGGGCGGAATCCGCTAGGCGGTGACGGTGTAGTGATGATTCTGCAGGCGCGTGGTGCCTGGCGGTGTGTGATGCCCGCCAGGCGGTCTAGACCTAGTGTTTGCTTGGCGACGTGAGATGCGCGCCAAGCGGTTTTGGTTCAGTGATGGTGCGAGGAAAGGTTTCTACACAGCTTTAGGTGATGTTCATGATGCGAGGCTTTGGCTGGGAGTCCAGTTACGAGTGTAACTCGTATTGGAGTAACACGTGACCACTCTAGGTTGTAGCCTGGTGGTTTAGGAAGTCCAGTGGAGTGTGCGAGTTGTGGCTCGTACGGCGAGGTTCGGGTGATTGCCCTCTTCAGAGTATTCTGATAGAGTTTTGGTAGTCTGGAACAGCTACAAACTTTATGTTTGTTTCGGGGAGCTCCACTTGGTGTCACGGTGAGATGCTGTGGCAAGGTTATTTCCACGTGTGGACTATCAGGTGGTGACCTGTAGTCGGAGGGGCGAGTAAACACTCGTGCAGCGAAGATCGATCATTGTTCGCACCTAAAGGGTATAGAAATGATAGACGTCTAAATGTAAGTACTAGAAGTGGAGGGTAAAGGAAAAAGGGAGAAGAATACTAACCCGGGGTTTTAATGTTGCGACGTTGTATTTAATATTATATTTGTTTGGTTTTATTTAAATGAGCTCACCCTATTTGTGTGTGTGTGGCGATGATGATGTAACTTGTTACATGGGAGTAGATGTTAATTCAGGTGAGCAGACAGATACGTAGAGACGGAGTGGGGATCACGACGGGATTATTTACTCAATTTCATTATGATTTTCTTTTGTATTTTTTTATGGTTTGGTTTTGTAATAACTGAATAGTACGATTTTAATTACTATGGAAGCGATGTTGAACTTTTAATTTTCCCACGTTTTTGGGAAATTGCGAGAATAAATGCGATGTTTTATAAATATTATTTCTTATTTATTTTTTAAATATTAATTTTCGGCTAGGACATTACAAAGTGCATTTGAGAGGAGGCACGAATTGGATTGGTGGTGGTGCAAGAAGGGTTCCAATTATTCAAATTGAGCGAGGATTTCCAGGTTAGGGGACTTCCTTTTCGTGTATGTCTGTATTGTGATTATTTTCGTATTGGAATGTGTAAATATGATGCCTATGCTTAATCGCGATCCTTCATTTTCGCGTTTTCGGAAAATTTCTAGAAACTGCCTGGCAACTTTGAATATACCGTCAGGCGACGCATGAGAGTTAACCCAATTCTGAGTTTTTATGATGAACCGCCTGACGACAAGGGTGACTCCGCCAGGCGACGTGAACACTGTGCAAAAACGCTATTTTTCGTACTTTCGCGTAGCAGGAACCACCGACCGTAGGTTTTATACCGCCAGGCGCTAAGCTCTTCATTTCTAGGTGTTAGGTGCCACAAATTTTTCGAGTTTACGCAATTTTTGTAAAACTATGTTTCCTAATTCGTTCACCGTCCGACTTATGTGAAATTTTTACAAGTGATTCATAACATGTTGTTATTCACTTTGTACGGTAGAGATTTGCATTGGATGTTTACAGCTAGAGATATACATCACTCATGATTGGTTGTTTTAATTCCCTAATAGTATGATTATTAATGGATGATTAAGTGTGCTTAAGTGCTGGTATGACCTTGATTGGTGAATGTATATAATATATATATATATATATA
>Ga0214543_1012140_pt1 | contig 11647 bp, 8 predicted proteins | sample CNSS2metaG_FD_160094 | JGI IMG/M metagenome (GOLD analysis project Ga0214543, IMG submission 160094) | Root nodule microbial communities from cowpea collected in UCLA plant growth center, Los Angeles, California, USA - CNSS2 | ecosystem: Host-associated > Plants > Roots > Nodule | place: USA...
TAAAAATAAAGAAGAAATATATCAGAACAGATAAAAATAAAGTGAAATATATCAAAACAGATAAAAGAATAACCATTGATAAATAAAGAAGAAGAGAAGAAGCATAGACATCCGATTTTATAAAAAATTTGTAAAAGTAACGATCAATTTTTAAAAATTTAATAAATTATTATATTTAAAGGGTAAAATCGGTATTTTGAAAAGTGGACACAAAAAGGGGAATCCCCTTTATATATTGTTATAGATAATATTATTTTAAGGTAAAAAATTAAACTATTATATATTATCTATTAATTGAGTATTTTTTTTCTTAAAGGTTTCATAGTAACACTTTCTTTTCATATAACCACACAACTTAGTTTATTAATTCTGTGTTGAATAACATTTTTTTAAGACAACTATACATTAATATTAAAATATTGGGAAGTATAAATTAAAATATTCAATAAAAATTAATAAAATGAGTTATGGGAGAGTTAAATTAAAAAACAAAATTGTTAAAATATAACCTGCCTTCTAACTAAAATGATCGGTGGCTTAAGGGAAGAAAAAGAAAACTGAGATGAATTTATTATTTGCTTACCGATGACGATCCCCATAAATGTATCAGCCCTTGGGTGACATTCGAAAGAGCCATTAGTTTCACGACAATACTCTTTACTACTGCAATTGTGTTCGCCATTTGAACACTCCAGAATGTCTACAAACAAAATCAAATTAAAAATCTAAATGACACATTAAATAAGACACCCGAATAATATATATATATATATATATATATATATATATATATATATATATATTTTTTTTATATATATATATATATATATATAAAGAAAAACTTACAAATTTTCTATTTTAAAATTTTAAGTTGAATAAGAAGGAAAGAGAAAGAAGATTCAGAATAAAAAACTTGACATCAAATAATAAGTTATCAAGGATGATGATGTTTGACATAAACAGGTCTAATGAATTGGGAATTAATAATTAATATATTTTGTTTGATTGTGATTACGATCTAATTGGAAAAAAAATTTATTTATTTTTAATTCATCATTTCAATAATTTTTTAATTATTTGTTTTGATTTTTTTTAATTGTGTGATATAATGATCTAAAAATGGAATCGTATGTTAAAAATGATAAAAAAAGAGTTAATCAAAATATTATTATTCAATCGGAATAAACGATTAAAAATCAGAATGTTTACACTAATCATAGGTTAAGAAAAAATGGGTAAGCTAATAGACTAAAAAAAATTAGTTATTAAATTTGTCTAAATGTTAGGATAAGAAAGTAATAAATTATTGAATTACCTTGGCAACCATCGGGATGGTATGCGTTTCCCTGAAAGCCTGGTTTACATTTGCATCGGTAACCATCATCAAATGGCGAGTTCTCACAGTCGCTATTATTCTTGCATGCATAATCTGTTCTTTGTTTGGAAATGTCGCACGTGTCCTTTCCAACACTCCATTCCATGACAAGAGGTGTCATATTGAACGGGACGCCTTTTAAATGATCGACGGAAAAGGTGTAGTTGCCGTTTTTGACGACGAAGGAGTAGCCACACTTGTTGAAATCGGAAGTGGAATTGAAATTGTAGAAGGAGAAAGCTCGAAAAGTGATGTTCTTCATGCCAGGAGGAATGTCGACCTGGCAACACCCTATGCCGGTGCAGTTTCCGCTTCTCTGCATGCTTTCAACGATCTCTAAGGTGTTGCATCTGGTCGAGCACCCTGTTGAAAATTCTGTAACCTTGCGGATACTGCTGACATAGCCGTAGGTGTCGCAGCCTACGGTTACGAACTTGTTGTCCTCACTAGAAATGGTGAAAACCGGCACACTGAATCTGGGACGGTTACCTATGTTATATTTTTTTCCCAACGATTCGTTTTTGTAAACCTCGGAGATGTGGACGAGCATGTCGATTTTACCGGCGAGGCTTATGTTGAGAATTTGGATGTTACCTTGACCGTGATATAAGGTTGAGTTTGTGCATGTGAGATTCAATTCTTTCATCAGAAAACAGTTTGCACCGGTGTGGTTTGAATTGCCGATGCCGAATGGATATGGAATGGAAACACTTCCGCAGGAGTTCGGGCAGCCGCGCAGGGCTTGGCTGGCTGCTTCTAAAGCCATGAGTAACAGCACGGTCAGTCTGGTCAGTTGCTTCTGCATCTCCTTCGGTCTCATTGTTGCAATATGTGCACAATCCCAGGTTTTATGAATTTATATTAAATTAAACCTACTTCATATCAATAAATTTGAATTTTATAATCAATAAATTTGTATGTTTCAATGATATATATGATATATACATATAATACATCGATACATTTATTTTAAAAAGAATAAAATATAAAACTTAATATATACGTATTAAAAAATATATATAAATTTTTAAATACATGATAAATATATAATTATTATTATTATATCAATTCAAACTAAAATTTATAATAATAATAATTATTGTATCAATTCAAATTAAAATTTAATATATTAAACATTTTTAACATAAAATTTTATAAATTATTGTCTTAAAAAGGTATTATTAGTTTATTTATTATATAGTTATAATTATCAGTAAATTATTATAAAATATCATATACGGGTATGACACAAAACACAGATTGAAATATCTTGTATTGTAGTTTCTAATTATGTTTTTTATTTTTTTTAGTAAATATTTTAAAAATATTTTTTTTATTTAACTTTTTTTGTCTTAAAAAATATGAGAATTTTTGTGATTAATTAAAAATAATATTACAAAATATAAAAATAAAAAATAACTCTTATCGTTTAATATAAACCACAATTAATATATAACAATCATTTTTATAGTGATTTAATTTAAATTGATGACATTCTAATAAAAAAAAAATTTTAAGAGTAAAATATGAATTTTAGAGCATAAAAATAAGATTTAAAATAATGAACTTTATCCACATAATGAACTTTATCTTAAATTATAAAAAAAAAACTAATTCATCTGAATTTAAATTAATTCATATGTAAATTAAAAATAAATTTTGAAAATAATGAGAATTTAAATTAGAGTACTGAGGTCGAGCACGCGACGAATTGATACTTACAAAGACTTGACATTCGTATTTGTGTGGCTTATATTAATTCAAACGTTACAGACATAAACATCTTAATCTTTGAAGGAGACTACACGTATTTAATATTTGTCTTTTTAAAAGAAGCGCAATTGCATAATTATTAACTTATATATTTGTCGATATTTAATATTTATGATAATTATTGATATATGTTTTCTAGTTGTCATTTATCGTTAAAAATATTTTTTAATAATTTTTTGATACGGTTACTTTTCTGTTGAGAATATTTTTTTTATTGAGAAACCTTTGTTATCATTAAAAGATTTTGTTTCTTCTTGTAAATTATGGATAGAGGAATATTGATTCATGTTATTTATTGTGTAAATGAATCTACTTGGCATACTAGAGTCAAACTTAAGGATATTTGATGGGTGTCGGAAATAGTGTAAGAATTACAATTAAAGTTGAGGTGGAAACATTTGAACCAGGTGGCATAGTAACATATATACAGAAAGAAAAAAATATTGACGTCCAAGGTGGTTTTTTAGAATTATATATATATATATAATATATATATATATATATATATATATATATATATATATATTTATTTATTTATTTATTTATTTATTTGGGTGTTTTAACCCAATTACAAACTATTGAAGTTATCTTCCCATGTGCAGAAATCCATCGCACAACCAATCTTCTTAGATTTGAGACCCAAGAATTTCTGGTTGTTATCAGGCAAAGTACTACTACCAATAAGAATTTTTGTTCCCTACTTAGTCTTTAATATGTGGTTATTGTTTTATTTTCTAAGTGACTGTATGAATGCATTAAAATTGGGTAAAGAATCAAACTTTATATTTCATCGGGATCCAAATATTTAATTATGGGAAAGTAAATATTTCTTCTAAATCTATTTTTTCTTGTCTAAATATAATTTAATTCCTATGTTCATAATTAAAATCCATACACCCTTCCTTTTGGAAATATTTTAATATAATTTAAAAAATAAATAATAAAAATAAAAATTCTACTTTCATAAACTTTTAATTTTATGGGTTAATATCATTTATGATTAACTACTATATTTCTTAATACAATTTACTCCTTTGTATGTTTTTTCTACTGATAAATATCCCATAGGTGTATAGGGAAAGACACAACAACAAACAGTAGACTTCTCTTAAAAATGTTATTCTTTTCTTCTCTATATTATCTTTAAGACATCGATGTTCGTAATGTTTGAAGATCCTTTGCTGCACTCGATCAATCTGACGGGTTTGTTGTATCTTGGGAGAGGAACGCATTTAAGGATGACATTATATGTGCTTCAACCCAGACAGACTATTTCTGTGTGTGTGTGTGTGTGTGTGTGTGTGTGCGCGCGCGTGTGTGTGTGTGTTATTATTGCTCTAATAATTATTATTATATTATTTCATATTTTAATCATTAATAGTATTATTTGTTTAATCATTTTCTAACATTCTTAGAGAGAAAATTCTTATTCATTCCTAACATGAAAGACAATATAGAGGAGATGATTGAAAACACTTTTTATGAACTAATGTGTTTGTTATGGTTATAATTAAATCAGACTCAACTAAATCTAAAAATTTATGTGTATAATTGTTTCTATTTCTATTGGTAACAATAAATGAAATTATGGATAAATAAAATTTTGGTTCATTGAATAATTTGTTGTGATGTCTAAAGCTAATGCTTTTCCTATTATACTAATTTATGATTTAATATCTTATACTCTTACATTTGATAGAGATGTTCTAGATTATGAATATATTTTAAGTGTTTTGTATGAAAACAATTATAAAATGTTTGTCATACTAAAACTATTATCGAGTTATGAAATTATGCATTTGCAAGGAAAAAAAATTATCTTGATATTTATATGAAAAAAATGACTGATAATAAATATTTTTATCAGATTTATGAATTTAAAAATATTGTTTATAACATGAAATTAAAATGAATTGTTTGATATCATGCTTATGATCATCTATGTGTTGATAAAAAAAATCTTCATATCAGAAATTGATGGATGGTCAAGTAAAATTAAATTTGTCTTCTAGAATTTTTTTTAAATGAAAAGTGTTTCATGTTTTTGAATTTAGAAACTTCTTTGCTGCTCAACAAGATTATGAAGTGGTCTTTTATGACGATCAATTATTATTTCTAGACATGTGTTTTGGGTTGGTAAATAATATATTCAGTGGCAGATCTTGACCAATATTGTTGGGGGAGCCAAAATAATTCATTCAAAATTTGTATACTTAATTACTGTCACTAATGCAATAAATTAGAATATATCATTTAGTATAAAGGTAACTATTAAAGAAATCACAGTGTATAAATGATTGTCATTTAATAAATTTGAATATATCATTAATATAACGGTAACTATTAAATAAATCACAATATATAAATGATTGTCATTTTGTCCTTGAAATTCTTGACCACCACTAATAATTGAATCATAACAAAAATTTGTAGGTATTTCTATTTTAATGTAAATAACCATATTGTCGACAAAAAAAATGTCTTCCATGACAGAAGATGATTTTTATTTTGGAAAGGAAGAAACATGTAGACTTAAAATAAGACGAGTTAAACGATCAATTAAGAAAAAATTAATTGATTTTACTCTTTTCGGCAAAGATTGACATGGTTGATAAAATCGGTTATGAAAAAAACATACTACAATACTTTTTCTTCTATATTCATAAAAAATTGAATAGACTTGTGAGATAAAAAATAATGATAATAATTAAACTAATATTTCACTATTAAGTGAGATAAAAAAAATATTGTTGAATAATGGAAGAGAATATAGGAGAAATAAGAGCAAAAATAATAAGTTTTTCTTTTTACAAATAAAAGAAAACGAATGAGAGAGAGATCAATACCATATTTAAAAAACTTAGAAGACAATAAAAAAAAAATATCTTAATAGATTTTTTTATTCTTTACTATATTTTATTTTATATTTTATGATTTATTAACATTTAATATTGTGCCTTATAAAAGAAACAAAAAGAGGTTTAATTTAATTTCTATCGATTTCCAATATACCATATATAATTTAAAAAGTTGTTCTAATTGCTATTGTGCATTCATGAAACTAAATTCACTCAAACATGTATTTGGCGATCACAAGGGTCTCACACGCATGTTTAAAAGTAGACCCCTACACCTATAGCAAACTAGGAACAAATTGTAAAAATACAATACAAAACTATAGTACCCATTAGTATTTGTTTCGCTGTGCTGCAAAAAATTTTAGGCACACTGGGTACGGTTTGGATGTTGTGGTAATTTGTAGCATTAAATGGTATTGAAAAAAAATCTAGTGAAAATGATTGAATTGAGGGACCTTGAGAGTGGAAAGGGAAACTTGATTAATGAAATGGGGTGAGAACTAAAGACTGATTGGAAATCTGTAATTTCAATGGTATGACGGCTGAAGTATAAATCATTGGAGGATTTGGTATGGGTTATCACAGGCTTAGTCATTGGAAGGTTGACTTAAAGTAACTTGAGATATTGGTGTATAGGGGACATATGGCAACTTAAAGGATAAGACATGATGGAAAATTGTGATGGGGTCATGAATGGATTTATTATGATACTGTCATGAAATTGTGAGTCTTAGTCATGAATTAGCAGTAGTTGCATGTGTTAATAAGTTGGTGAGTTTTTTTTAAGTTAAAAAGATCAACTTAGTGGTATGATGAGATTGGGAACCTTATAGGCGTAAGATTAATGACAATAAGATAAGCATTAAGAGAATTGATGCTAGAGGTGAGAAATCACGTGATTGAGGTTTAAGATTGGATGGAGTGCAGCAGAAAGCAGTACAATTCGTTGTACTGGTGTGGTGCCTGGCGGCGAAGTTCAACCCTTCAGGCGATGGCTAGTGCCCAAGGGTTCTGCGAGACGCGAGGCGCCTGACGATTAGGCAATGTGGTTTAAAGCGCATGACACCTAGTTGGGATGTTACACAAACCATTCCCTTCTTAATTTTACTCTACATTTCTACTTATTATTTTCTAATTTCTCAAACTTCCTTATCACAATATCAAGTATGGAATTTCAATATAACCTAGGGAACCTAAGCTTTAAAGGATCTAGTCCAAGCCAACTATCTTCCCATAATTTTATGATGGAACTTGATCCTACTTTCCATTCTATATTTTGGTCAAACTCATCCCTTTTTCTCCCCTCCCTGCATACCTCCCTTAAGTCTTTCTACCATGTAGACATATATTGATTACTTTTTCCCAATGAGGTCTCTCAAAGATCCATATTTTGATTCCAAAATATCTTTCCCAAAGACCTTGTTATTTCTTACCTAGTTTTTATTTTCATTTGGCTAATAAAGCTTTATTGAACAACTCAATGTCTTTTATACCGATTCCTTTTTCCATTTTTGATTTTCACAATTCCTCCCATCTAATCTAAGCTATTTTCCTATTTTCATTTTCCCATCGCCATAAAAAGTTTCTTTGTAATTTTCTAATAATCTTACACACATCTTTTTAGGCTTTAAAAAAGGAAAATTAGTAAAGGGGTAGGATTGTGCTAACATATTTTATAAGACATATCTATCTTGCAATAAGTTCCTCCCTTTTCACTTGGACAACTTCTTTTGGATTCTATTGATCCTAGGTTGTCAAAAGACTTATTTTTTTGGATTATCCCCCACTATCATCCCTGATTACCAAAACAAAACTTTAGTAGTATTACAATTCAGTATTTTAGAAAATAGAAAATGCATGTGTTATATTATTATCTACTCCTAAAAACTTCCCATGTTCCAAACCTTTAATTCGTATTTCTTCGTTTTGAATTTTTCTTTTATTACCAACATTCCATTGCCTTGTGTTTTATATTCTTCTCATTTCCATTTCATTAAATCTCTAAATGTCATATTAATGTGTGACACTTCTAAACATTTAAATGGTTTTGGACCCCAATCTACTTGTGTATTCTTTGGTATAATGGAACAATGATATGAGATTTTTCTATCAAGTATGTATTGTTTATACTCAGGCCATTCGTCCAACCACTCAAAAGTGACTGATTCTATCTATTTTACTTTTTGCATTTCCATTGGATCTATACCATGTGTACTTTCATCCTACATATGGGAGTTCAACCATTTCATTTTTTTAATAAAGTCATTGAAACCTACGATCTCTCTTTTACTAGTCCTTCCTATGTTCAAACCTTTCCTCTCATTCTTTATTAACTCCATTAAAGTCCCCCACCATGCACCATGTCTTACCCTTAATTTTTTATGATATTGAATAACTCCTCTCAAAGTGTCCATTTATTCTTTAATTCACATGGTGAATATACATTCACCATTACTATTGGGACATGTTTTTCTTTATATCTATCCATTAAAATCATATAACCCTTGCTCTTTAAATGTCACTCACACAAATGTATTTCTATGTCACATATACAGTATCCTCCCTGCCCCTTTCTCGATTTCATTATGTATCCACTCTATATAGTTATCATGCCAAATTTTTTAAGATCTAGCTTTATTAAATTTAGTTTCTTGAATACAAGTGCATACCAGCACTCTCCTTAATTCTTAATTCCTTAATATATCTCCATTTGATATCAAACTGTGTAATGATATCAAGAAAACAGACCAAAAGCGCTGAAACAGAAAGGCACTAATAATGTAGTTTTCATGACAAGTTTTTAAGAAGAAGATGCTCGATGACTATGCAAATGAATGGAATGTGTTCCATGGCCTAACTCTACCTAAAACAACATCTAGTTACAAGCTGAAAAGTGTTCAATGAAAACCTAGTTTTCACCAAATGTTTGATAAAATGCTTGAATGAGCTAAGATGTTATTTATGTAGTGCAAATGTCTTAAACAAACTTCTATATGTATAACTATGCTCATTGAATGATTAAACTAATCTAAGAACTCCAAAATCACAAAATCATGTGTCAAACCAAACTAGACTACAAGCTAAACTACACCAGATTTTTTACGACAAAATGGCTTAAACTAATTTTATGTAGATATGAGATTAGACCTAAAGCAATGCATGAATGCATGATCCTATAATCTAAACATGTTTAATATTATGCTAATGAACTTGTAAAACAGAAAATTTATCAAAACAACTAATATAGGATGAAATCCCACTACAGAAAAACATTGCATTTAACGGGGGTTATTTAGTGAAGGTTAATCTAACCTTAGTAATGGATTAACTTAACTGAGGTTTTTAAAATCTCCGTTAAATTCCAGAGGTTTAGTGTTAAACCTCTATAAAATAGTGTAGGTTTTCAAAACCTCCGTTAAATTACAAAGGTTTAATTTTAAACCTCTAAAAAATAGTTTAAGTTTTTAAAACCTCCCTTAAATTACAAAGGTTTAGTGTTAAACCTGTATAAAATAGTGTAGGTTTTCAAAACCCCCGTTAAATTACAAAGGTTTAACTTTAAACCTCTAAAAAATAATTTAGGTTTTTAAAACCTCCCTTAAATTACAAAGGTTTAGTATTAAACCTCTAAAAAGTAGTATAAATTTTTAAAATCTTTGCTAAATTACAAAGATTTAGTTTTAAAACTCTAGAAAATAGTCTAGGTTTCTTTCAAACTCCATGTTCAAACTCCATAAAATGTATACAATTATTACTTATACTATTTTTTGCCAATTTATTTCTACAAAAATATATGTAATATTCCTTAAAAGATATTTATTAAAAAAATACATGTAGATTATTTTCTTTAAAAAAAGTCTTCCACAATTAATTCACGTGAATTTTGTTATATAAAATTATCCTAAAGTCACTACAATAAAAACATTTTTTATTTACGGTTATTTTGTAACAGTGAAAAAAAACCGCTAAAAACATTTTTGTTTTCTGTTAATTTTTTTAACCATCAAAATTTTTTTATATTATTTTAAATTTAATTGTTTTGGTTGTAACTTTTGTAAAGGTTTTTTCTCCTCTCTTCTGTACACTACTAAAAATTTATGATTTATTTGCAAGATTTGTTGTGAAAAAAATCTTGAAATTTGTCATTTATACAAGTTGAAATTTGTTAGTAATAGAGTGATTGAATGTGGTGATATGCTGAAGTAGCACTTGGAGCAGCTCAAGGATGAACTTATCTTCATGAAGAATTATAAATTCATGTTAGACTTTAAGAAATATGATTATAGATTATTCTTGCTATGATCATTCATTGCTCAAGGGTGAACTTATCTTCATGAAGAATTACAAATTCATTTATAAATAGTTAAACGTACTTTTTACTTGTCAATTTTTTCTGTTAAAATCGTTTATAACTGTTATTTGTTAGACAACTACAACTATCTCTAGATTGATATTTTGCAGTATATATAGACATTGTAACAAAAGTTCCTCATTTGTGAAATTTTTTCCTTTGATACAAAGTAATAGATGGATTTTAGTGCCTTTAGTTAGCATTATCTGGTTGGACTTTGAATTTGGTAGATTTCTATTTCCTTACTATACATTTTTTTCTGGTGGTTATGGTTGGACTTATGTTTAGTTTTATAATTTATCAAATTATAGCACCTAGGAAATGCAGAAGACAAGATAGAATACTCTGTCTCTAAACCCATACTTGAAAAATATTAAAGTGTATTGTATCTAACAAATGTTTGATGAATTTGTTCTATTACTACTCAACTGTTTCTGTTTTTGATGATATGTTAAACTTTGAGTCTTTCTACGTGAAGGTAGTTGAACAATTTTGACAAGCTTTGGAGATTTCACCACAGTGTGTGCCTGCACAATATGGACTTGCTTTGGGGCTGCTTGGTTTGGCAAAAAGATTGCATCAATCTAGGAGCATATAGATGGGGGACTTCACTGTTACAGGTTTTTCTCTTCAATATTTTGTCTTTAATAATTATTATGTTGTTTTTTTATCAAGTTTTCAGTGCTTTTGTTGCTTTTATAAATTCTTTTAGAAGGCTTCTGATGCAAATATGTTACAGGCTTCTTAAGAGGTTCAAGATTTAGATGTAGACAACCTTTTGTTTATTTCTCAAATTCTGTGTGGTGGAGACTAAGAGTGTAGTTATCAAACATTGTTATTGCTTATGCATTAATGGCACATTAAATAGTAATTAGAGGAAGAGAAAAAGCATAAGAAAATGGAATAAAGCAAAGGAAGAGTTTGTGTAACAAGAGGAACAAGCTTTATTGGTTCATGGATTATCAAGAACCTCCTTCAAGATGGTTACTTTGTTCACACCACTGAGAAACAACTCAGGTAGTAAAAGCAACCCCATTTGTGTTACATAAACATTTTCAGAATGAAAAAAAAAAAACTTTTGAATCCACTTTTTAATATTGGTTGAAATTCCATTGAAAAAAAAATCCTAATGGATGATTATATGTTACTTCTTACTTGTTATCTTGGAGCTAAGGTGATTCTTTTAGCAATAAAAAAGTATATTAATAATTTCTTTTACCTGTCTGGGTGTTAATTTTTTGGAATAGGAACTATTATCAATATTCCAAGAAAAAGGAACCTAATAGCCAC
>Ga0214543_1012144_pt1 | contig 11644 bp, 8 predicted proteins | sample CNSS2metaG_FD_160094 | JGI IMG/M metagenome (GOLD analysis project Ga0214543, IMG submission 160094) | Root nodule microbial communities from cowpea collected in UCLA plant growth center, Los Angeles, California, USA - CNSS2 | ecosystem: Host-associated > Plants > Roots > Nodule | place: USA...
TATATATATATATATATATATATATATATATATATATATATATATATATATATATATATATATATATATATATATATATATATATATATCCACCAGTGAAAAACATATACGCTACGTGTTATAACTTCTTTTTTTATTATAACAAAATTTTATACAATTATAAAATAATTTTAATAAAATAATTATAAAGATACATTATTTTGTATAATTTTATACTATAAATAATTATTTAAATTTAAAAAATTAGTTAGTAAAAAAATAAAATAGTAAAATAATTATTTTAATTTATAAAATAATTAAATTTGGATTAACAATGGATAAAGATGTAAATATAATTATTTAACTTTAAAATAATGATTACTTAAAGATAAAATTGAAAAACATTATGTATAAAATAAATCCTCTTTACACACACTCATATATATATATATATATATATATATATATATATATATATATATATATATATATATATTTTATTTATATATATATATATATTATACTTCTATTTATATTTAATTATATTTTAAAATTAAAGTTAAAAAACGTAAAAAAAGTAAAAGTAAAAATAAATTATTTGAAAGCTAAAATATTATTATATAATTATCTTATAGCAATGCGGACCACTCTGGTCCGTTCTACATTAGTCTAGTAAAATATAGATTGAGTTGACTCAGTCCACTATGAAAAAAAGTCTGAAAACTATGGTCTGTCCAACATTCGTTATGGCTCGTGGGTTGGTGTGCATTTTTTCGGCATCATGAATTTAAAAAACTTTTTGTTGCACTATGCATTTAATTGTGGCCCAATTTAAAAGCTTTTCTATCTAATGTACCATGAATCAAATAATACCTATTCATTTTGTGCTAATGTCATCCACTTAAAATAATACCTATTCATTAGATTTTCATTTATGGAAAATTTAACGAGGGTCAACCCGCTTCTTCACAAATTCATGTAGGCCACGAGTTATGCGAGTCAAATTTGGAAGGACCAACAAACTCAAGATCTTTAACCATTTCGCACATTTCACTGCGGGTTAGCAAGCCGACCCGCCCCGTATTGTCACACTAATTTCTTTATATTTTTTGTTTAATTATGCCTTATGTTGCCATTTTCGTAGTAAAATCTCAATTTGGTCCCTCTATTTTTTTTATCTCAATTTGGTCCCTTCCATTAGTGGTACAATAACACCGTTAAAAGGGGTGTCACGTGTCAGTTCCTAGATTTTTTGACTTTTTTTTATTTCTTATTTTTGAATTTATTTTTTATTTATTTATTTTTTAAATAAAAAATTTGTCACGTGTTAAACTGTCATCATGTCACGAGGCAGTGACAGCATGATGTGGCAATGACAATGACACGTGTCACTTATATGTCAGGTGTCATTTCCACTTTCTCAATTTGGCCCCTTTATTTTAATTTTTGTCTCAATTTAGTTCCAATTTTTTTGTAAAAATTGAATAATTTTGTCTCTCTCTAAATTGAAATCAAATTTAATTTCTATATAAATGTAGACAAATATTTCTATCAAAATTGATATTTCAAGTAAATATTTTTAACAAAATTAAGTTTATTTAATTAATATTTTACATTGAACTTTATTTAAAATTGTTTAAAGTTGTTAATAGAAAAAAAATTAAAATATTTTATTACATCGTACTTTAATATTGTTTTTTTATTTGAATTTATATTTCAAATAATTGTATATTTTTAAAATGTGTAAAGTTCAATAATTTGTACACAAATGTTTGAATCGGTGTATAAATAACAATTATAAAAATTTTAAAAATAATTTTAACTAGTTCATGTAACAATAAAAAACATATGAATTTAAAATTTGAAAACAATTTTAAGTAAAGTTGAATTTGAAACACAAATTTAAATAAACTTAGTTATGTTAAAAATATATAATAAAAATATCAATTTGAATAAAAATATCAAATTTAATAAAAATATTGGTATAAAATTTATAACAAAATTTATTTTTGTTTTAATTTGGAGAGGGATGACATTGCATTATTATTACAAAAATAAGAACTAAATTGAGACAAAAATTAGAATACATTGACCAAATCGAGAATGATGAAATGACACCTAGTATAATACTGACACGTCGCATTATCACTGTCACATCACTCTGTCACTGTCACGTGACACAACGAACATGTGGCACGACGACAACACATGGCAAATTTTTTATTTTTAAAAAAAATAAAATAAAAAAATTCACAAACTGACACGTGACACCTTCATATAACACTAACAGAAATAACTAAATTGAGATCAAATTTTCTAAAACATGGATCATATTAAGATAAAAAAAAGGACTAAATTAAGATTTTGTTACAAAAATAGAAACAAATACGCACTTAAACCTATATTTTTAATGTAATCATTATTATGAATATATATTTTTCTAAGTATATAAAGGTACTAAGTTGTTCTCTGCCACTGATATTTAATAATAATAATAATAATATGTTAATTTAATGAAAATAATAAATGCTAACTATTAATAATGATATAAAAATATATTTAAATACCCAACATTTATTCAACAATAAATACTACTATTACTTCTTCTTACATTAATTAATACTAAAATTACTTTAACCATAAAAGGCCTCACCCGAACCAGAATTGCTCCGGTGCTCGACATAAGACACACTCAAATTTTTTTTTTTTTTTTTTAAACGTAAAAAGTGCAAAAAAAAAACCGTATCCGGTTCAAGTGTGAAACGGATTCGATGGGCTTTTATCAAATCCGGTTAATTCAATCCAATTGTTTCCGATTCAAATCCGGGTTATAAAAAGCCTGTGTTTTCTCTGTTTCACTATTACTACACTAGTCCTATTTTCATGTGTGTTGTGTTGTGTTTTGTTTCACACACTACACACAGAAACATAAACATAGAGAGTGAGAAAAGGGTCAAATAGTTTACTTGTTTTTCTTTCCCTCCATTCTTTTCAACTCTGCAACACTGCCTTCGGACATGGACGCAGGATACAATCCTCGTACGGTCGAAGAGGTCTTTAGGGATTTCAAAGGTCGCAGAGCTGCTCTGATTAAAGCTCTCACCACTGGTTCTTACTTCTTATCCTTTTCCATTCCAATCCTTTCTTTTTCTTTGCGTTTAAAGAATAAAAAATTGAAAAGAATTGACCTTTTTCACCTTCCTAATGTTTTTCTTTTCCACTTCTATGTGGGTATTCCAGATGTTGAAGAGTTCTACCAGCAGTGTGATCCCGGTAACGTTTTGTTCCGTACAAAACTGTTTTTTTGTTGTTTTTGTTTTGGTCGGTTTTTATGATGTATCTTTTCCAGTCTGGTCCATTGAATTGGGTTGATTTCTGAAGTGGAAAGTGAAGATTATTTTGAGTTTGGGTTTTGTTGGTTTCAATTTGGAGAGAAATTTGAATTTAGGTGGGTGCGAAACTATGTTTGGATTAGATTTTGGGAAGTATTTTTGAGAATTGGAACGCACAATAACGAATTCCAGTGCAGCACACGACTGAGGGGAAAAATGTTGCTTTCGGAGTAAAAGTATTTTTGGGTTGTCCCAGCTTCAATCCCAACATGCACTGGGGATGGGATTTTCGAACTTTAATTTTGAAAATATGGGAAAGCGTGTATACCTAATTTTCTTACTCTGACAATTTTGTAATGGCTATTCGTTGAAGTTTACATTTTTCTTATCTAATAAACACTGTGCTCGTGCAATGGGGTCATTAGAGGATTTCTATTTCTATTTCTTTGTAGTTGTTATGTAGCTATAATGTAGCATGGACTGAAGTTGCCTTATGCTACCATAAATGGAAGAAACTCAATTGAAAAATATTCAGTTGGTAGCTTTCAAATTTAGCGTGCATCATTATGTTTCATTGTACTTGGGCCCATAATTTGTTTGCCTGACAGGGCTATGCTTGCATCTGTTAAAATATGGTGAAATGGTTTCATTTTGCCACCCTTCCTTTCATATGAAGTATATTTGGTGGGACTCAGAATGAAGCTAAATTTTATTTGCATTTTATATTCTTTCAGGACCATTTGTTCTAATCCTTACCCTTTTGGGATGTATGAATATGACATGACTCTAAATGAGTGCCTGTGTGCTTGTTATTACTTGATATATTTTTTGTTTAATGTTAATGTACTTCAGACTCACCTTTCGTAAACTATGATTTTGGGTTAAAGGGGTGTGCTAATAGCCATTAGGTTGGTCTTTAATGGACTGCAGCCAACGCATGATATGTAGATCTCTTGGGTATATTTGGGAGTTGGAAGGGGAAGTAATTGTAAAAAAAAATGATGAGGAAGTGTACGAGCCTTTTTTGGATGTTTAATTCAAAATAATGAAAGATTCTAGGATTGTGGGTTATGAGACTGTCTTATCCCCTCCATAAGGAAAAATCTCAAATGCCAGGAATCTTTTAAATTTCATTTTTCTGCCTATCCAATGTAATTAATGCCGTGAATGAATATTTTCTTTTGGGGTATTTGATCTAATGTGTGATTGATATAAGCTGTTTCAACAGGCTACCATAATGCCATAACTCAGTTGCTGATTATAGTGTTGTTCTTATTGCATTTAACAGTTCTTAGTATTTGTTGAAAATGAGACTTTAAATGTGAACTTATATGAGCTCTGTGGTACAGAGAAGGAAAATCTTTGCCTTTATGGATTTCCAAGTGAGCAGTGGGAAGTCAATTTGCCAGCTGAGGAGGTGCCTCCAGAGCTTCCAGAGCCAGCATTAGGCATTAACTTTGCCAGAGATGGGATGCAAGATAAGGACTGGCTGTCTTTGGTTGCTGTACACAGTGATGCTTGGTTACTTGCTGTGGCTTTTTATTTTGGTGCTAGGTTTGGGTTTGACAAGGCTGATAGGTACGTACTTTCCTTTCTCTTCTACATATATGGGTTTAGATTATTATTTTTTTAGGATCACTGGATGTTGTTTTCACATTATTCTAAATTTTAAACTCAAGGATACTTGAACCTATTCTTTGAATATGATTCTTTTGCTGTTTTGCTTGCATGTAAATTAACAAGAGTATTGGAGTAAAGAAAGAATTGATTAGACACAAAAGTGTAATAGGGAGTATCAGATTTTCTAGTGCGTAATGTCCTCAATTTCCTCTTGTAATGTTGTCTACCTGGACAGTCACTATTAGTTATCCGTATGGTGTTCTTTGGTTCGGTTGAGGAAAAGATAACTGAGTTGAAATAAAGTAGGGACGTGTTGAATTGTTAATGGGAATTTTTGGTTGGTGTCTTCATTACTCTACTTTGGAGTCCATGTTATGCTCAAGTTATTTTTGGTCGTTAATTTTGAAACTCGGAAATTTTTGAAAGATGTTTATTACCTTTTAATAGTTCCTTGATGGTTTTTCACTATCTGATTCTAACAAAATCAGATGGAAGGATACTGGAGAGGGTATGAATAATATCATACACCCTCACCACCATGTGTTTCCATAAGATACTTGGGAAGTTCAATTTTTTCTGTTACTTGTGCAAATAATTACTAGATTGCAACGTATGAATATGATAGTGTAACAGGACTAGTTATGAGGGGTAGAACATGAGAGTGTTTTTTTAGTCCCCATTCAGTCTGTTGAACTGTTTTCTGTTTCTGAATAATTTTTTTCATTTTAGTAGAAAACCCTTTTCCCATGACCTAGGTACCCATCTAATGCTGTACGGCTCAAATTTTAAGATGTATTAACTAGAGAATCTTTTGCTTTTAAGAAAAGCAAACTTTTCTATACCTGTCTTGAATTCATTTCTTAGCAATTCTAATTAAAGATGTTGATGTGTTTTTCTATCTCCCCTAGTTTGTCAACAGTGTTTCAGTTTGCATTCTTTTGTGACTTGTTGATTATTTTACCTATCTTAGTTGTGATTAATTGGAGAAGTTGGCATCTTTCAGTAATATTTATTTTTCTTCCATGCAGGAAGCGACTATTTAACATGATTAATGATCTTCCAACTATATTTGAGGTTGTTACTGGGATGGCCAAGAAACAAGGAAAGGAAAAGTCATCAGTTTCAAATCATAGCAGTACCAAATCAAAATCAAACTCTAAGGTATGTGTTTGAAAACCTAGCTGCTTTTACATGCAGTCATTAGAACTAGGAGTGAAAAAGTATTCTGCTATTTGTAATGTGATCTGGTTTCTGATCAGTATTTGACTATATTCTTTTTCTGATCTTCTGGGTTGGCAAATGCAGCGAGGTTCTGAATCAAAGAACACAAAAGCAATGCAATCAAAAGACGAGGATGATGAGGGTGTGGCTTTGGAAGCTGAAGATGAAGAGGAGCATGAAGAGACTTTCTGTGGGGCATGTGGAGAGAGCTATACTTCTGATGAGTTCTGGATTTGCTGTGACATTTGTGAGAAATGGTTCCATGGAAAGTGTGTGAAGATTACACCTGCAAGAGCTGAACACATCAAGCAGTACAAATGTCCATCCTGCAGCAACAAGAGAGCTAGACCTTGACCATGTGGCTAGCATGGTTGTGACTATAATCTTGGCAATTTTATGACTACTAATTTGTTTAGTAGGTCAAGTTTATTAGTCTTGCTGTGAATTTCAGGTATATTATTCCAGATAAAAACATTAGGTTTATGAGCTGCTGTTGATTTACCTACCATTAGGATAGTTATTTCATAAGCAGACTTTATGTTTTTGTTAAGTACTTTCTTAAATTTAATGTAGTTGTAACTGTGTTGTGTCCATAGCTTGCTCAAGTTCATACTCACATCCCTTGTCATAGGAATCTCTTTTCAATTTTTTCACTTAACCTTTTTCGAATTCATGTTCATTTTCTAAACGTTGGTGAAAATATTGAATGTGTAACCTCCCAGCTTTGTTAAATAGAGCATGCTCAAATTTGGAACATTTGAAGCAAGTTTTTATAAAATGTAGTGTTTGAATTAGTTTACTTGTAGCCAAAATAATTTGCCGTAATTCTTAGGAGAATTTCTGAGAAGTTTTCTTTTAATACTGAGCAAATAATGTGCACATATTTTAGCAACTAAAATGAATTGTGTTTTAATTTTTAATCTGTAACAGTAACAAAATACTCATTTATAAAACAGTGGATTTACTTTACTATGATTTTTTAAATAAAATACTTTTTTTGTTAATAAAACCTTTACATTTTTTTATCTCGTCTTCAGGGATACAAACATTAAAAACAAAACTTATTCATTTCAATATTATAGATTTGACTCCTCACTTATGAGCGTAAAATTTTATCTAAGGTTTTCGAATTCATGTTATGCTGGTATAATTAAAAACTTCTGTGAGGAGAGCACGTAATCCTTAAACTAAAGTCTTAACAATTATGTCATCATTGGCTAATGCATAGCTTTAGCAATTTTTAACCTAAATTGTTCAACAATGATGAACGATGTTTGTTCCTTATGAAGAAGAAGACGTTAATATAGGTTTCGTTTAGGAGGTTTACCAAGTACCAACTTTTTTTTTTTTTGTTCAACAATGATGAACGATGTTTGTTCCTTATGATTGTAAAAAACATAGTCATTTTCTTTCTTTGGTGAACAAAAAAAAAAAAAGTTGGTACTTGGTAAACCTCCTAAACGAAACCTATATTAACGTCTTCTTCTTTACAAGATCATGAAAATGCCTTGTTAAAGCCTTTCATTGTTACATTATGAAAGTAGGGTTTTTGCTCATCCTCTTCTCAAAACTCATGCTAAAGTTTGAGATTTTTGTTGCAGTACTTTTGGCTACTTGATGATAGTGAACACTTTGTTTCATGGGTAGTTTCAAAATTGAATCTTGAATGATTTTCTTTTGGGGATGGTAAGATAAGTTGAAGAATGGTCCATTGCTAAAGGTTTGACCTTTATTGTCTTGTTTAACATGTCATTCTCAAGGGTTGACTTGACCCTTTTAGGAAAGATCCTATCTTTGGTGAACACAGTCATGGTGGACCAAGTTGTCCTTCAAAATTTTCATAATTATGTTTATAGTTAATCTTTTTTGTCTCTATTAAAGTAGAAGAAATGCATTAGTCACAGGTTCTCTTAAAACTATTGTATTTTTTTTTTCAGTGAGAGGCTCAACTTGCAAATCATTGGAGTATTGTTCTTCTTGTGTTTTTTAAGGGTCAACGTTGGCTTTAAGGGTCAACGTTTGTTATATATGGGTTTGACACCATTTGTGTTTTTTAATATATTATTTCCGTTGCTGAAATAAAATAAAACCTTTTTTTTATATTGATTAGATATTTGTAAGTTTGATCGCACATTTTCAACAAATCCTACCAGAGATACAACTAACAAGACTTGAGCCATTCTTGTGGAACGGTAGGAGAGTGACATTTATTAACTACACTAATCTTTATTAATTGATTGATATGTTTTAATAATAGGATAATAATATTTACCTTCCTTTAGAAGAATATTTTTTTTTTTTATGTAAGTATGTTAAATTCAATATCTTCTGAGAGACAAATTTTTTACCCATATTTGATGGATTTTTCCGTACTTAAATGACTTCTTATAATTTCTTTCACTATAAGGATTACTTATATATTTTTCATACTTCTAATTAAGAAACTCATAGCATATTATTTTATACACTTGAAAATTAAATTTCTAATTATATTCTTGAAAAGTAAGATTATATAGTAATCACAAACCTGCATTGATAGATACGTTTGTGTGATTTTTTTATATATTTACTTTTTGGACGACACTTTTTTTTAATGAACTTCATGTATCACAATGTATTCATACTTGTAAGTTAATTGATATCTCAAACACGTTATTACATGAAAAATATTATTAAAAAGCAAAAACAATACCAAACAATATGCGGATCAAACCAAATTCATATAAAAAAAATACAGACATTCTTTTAAAATAAGTTAAACAAATATAAGCATAGCAAGTTTATATCATTTATAATGAATTTTATTTTCTAATTCTAAAAATTCAATTTATTTGCACATTGATTTTCTTCCCTAAAAGTATGAGAACACTTATTTCGTTTTTTTTTTTATTTTCAAACATTTTTTCCATCTCCTTCTAAAAGTCTAAATAATAATTTGAGAAACATAAAAAAACCTTACATGACAATACTTATCACTTTCAAGTCAAACATATCTAAAGTCAATTGTCTGAAATTGTTTAATAAAATGAATATCTTCCATAATTTCAGCATATAAAGAATTTTATACTTCTAAAAAAAGTAAAGAAACTATTAATATATTCATCTATATCACCTTCTAAAACAGTCAACACAAACTTCAATATCAGGACTTCCACCAATTGTACCATTAATATTCACATTAATCTAACTAACGTCAACAAATTGTCAAAAGACTTGTATACGAGAAATATTTCTCATATATTTAGTGGTTATATGAGAAGATTCTAAGAAACTCAAATTTATTTTCTATTAGTATTTGCATATATTTAATATGTGATGACGACATGAATAAGATTGTAACTTTATATAATAATAATAATAAATATCAAATGAGTAAATGTAATTTTTTATCAAAAGATTAAAATGAACATCTTTTATATATAGTTATATAGTTAAAATTTTTCTTTTCAATCAAACATATTATCTTTTTGTTTATCGTGACATCAATATTTGTTTAACAGGTTGACAATCAAAATATTAGAGTTAAACGAATTATGAATGATAAATAAATTCGTATTTGTGAATATATTTTTTCAATATCCACTGTATTTGGGTAATATTATATTTTTAAAATTGAATACGGTATATAAATAATATGTATATTTATTTTGCTTTTAGACTTCTTTTTATTATTATAGACACTTTTAAATTTTATTGACTTAAGTAGATTATTTAAGGAAATATATTTTCCAAATTAAACCCTCTTACCAGTCAATTACAATATTTTTTGTGAAAGACTAAATTCTCACCGTTTTTTTCTAATTTTGCAGGTTATTTGTTACTGAAATCCTATTTTTTGATAAACGAATTCTTAACAACATATATTTTACAAAAGAAAGAAACCATTCATAACATTTATTATTTAAGATTAAAATAATTAAAAGTATTTTCAAAAAAATTAATCATTGTAAGAAATAATTAAAATATAAAAGGTACTATTATAATTTTTCACATTTTATGAAATTTTTCTTTAAAATTTGTCATAAAATTTTATAAAAAATATTTTCTTTTGCTATTTTTGTTAAAAAATTTAATTGATAAATATAATTTTTTAGTGGGTAATTATTTTCTATATTATTATAAAATTCACAACTATTTCTTATACAATTTTGTATAAAAAATATTTTGTGCAAAATGTTTTGCCAAAAAAAAAATAGTAACAATTTTTTACAAATTACTTTTATAACAAAATTTAAATATTTTTAAGAAAATAATTAAAAAAAAAATGAACAGAAAATACGTGTTTTTTTAATATTGAAAATATAAAGGAGGAAGAAAGTTCGGTTGTTTAAAAATAAAAAAGAAAAGTTTTAATTTATTTTCTTATTTAATTATATAAAAAGTAAAAATAAAACGCTTATAAAATGACACAAATATTTAAAAGTGAAGAAACTACATCAATAAAATTAAGTTTAATTAAAGGAGATCAGTCCTTCATAAATAAACGTTTGAACCTACATTTATATTTAATGTCAATAAACAGAAAAGATACATGTGAAAAAAAAGAAAAAGAAGAAGGAAGAAATATGATACGAATTAGTATTTTCTGTCCTTTATTTATTTATAATTTTTTTTTTGTCTTATAATCATTGTATCATATATCTTTCTCTTATGTGAGATTGATTACATTTGTTCTTTCATATTTTACAAATTGCTTCTTGACTTGTTTTCCTTTCACTTCCATCCTTTCGTTTTCAATCAAACACAAACAAAGAAGTTAAATACAATGGGAATATGTGAGATAAAAACAAATCAAATTCCTCAACTATTAATTCGAATTTTTATTTTTTCTATCTCATCTAAATAATAAAACTTAAATAACCCAAGCTTAAAACAGAAAAATAAGTAATTTTGAATTATATAGAATTCTAAAAATCTAATTAAAATAAAACAAATCAAATTATATTTTCAATTTCATCTTTGGAATAATACTCTAGAATAAGATTCAATGTTCATCACATATATATCAACAATGTCAAATTGCCCCAAACAAACAAATGGACTTTAATTTTTGGGGACTGAAGAGCCTTTGAAATCCTTATATGTCTTATGTCCTTTGAAAACCCTAAAAGCCATGTCCCCAAACCCTTCCCAACCTCTTGAAGAGGTGAGTAAAATCTATTACGACTTCTTCACCACAATAACTTTAATCATTAGAATAATAAATCAATTGTTCTTCTAATAATAAACTTTATTAATTAAGTTTATTGTTAACAAAATTCACATCATTATATTTTGTGATGCCAGATTTATAAGTGTGGTTTTAGAGGAAAAGAAAAGAAGACTGTTTTAACATTTAGAATGGAATAGTATATTTTATATCATAAATCAGAACACAATTTGAAATTTTGAATAGTAAAACGATAGCTATTTTTTTCCTTTCTTAATTATATTTTTAATACATTTCGCAACAAATTTTATCATTTTCGATAAAGAGAAGATGATATATATAT
>Ga0214543_1012147_pt1 | contig 11640 bp, 1 predicted proteins | sample CNSS2metaG_FD_160094 | JGI IMG/M metagenome (GOLD analysis project Ga0214543, IMG submission 160094) | Root nodule microbial communities from cowpea collected in UCLA plant growth center, Los Angeles, California, USA - CNSS2 | ecosystem: Host-associated > Plants > Roots > Nodule | place: USA...
AAAAAACCCTAAGAACTATTCATCTGATATTTGAAAAATAAATTGTTTATATACAGGATTTCGCAGAAGCAGTTTTTCTGACGCAAAGTGTGTGGTTGGTTCTCTGAAAACCAAATCTTATCCCAAAATTTCGTGCCATCTCCTAAGCGACGCAAAGTGCCATCATCGATTTATTATTTTATCATACCATAATGAAAAATTCCTCAACTCCAACCAAAGATATGATTCCACATAAAGTAGGCTCATGTGAAATGATTTTTTTTACAACAATACGATGTGGTTCTTGTAATCCGACGCCACGGTTTTTATCTCTTCGATTATATTAAGATATCGTAAACTTGCGTGGAAGATATTTCTTTGTTAATTAATTAATCAATTACCATTTAATTAATAATACACTAAGCATCGGGAGATATTTTAATTTGATTTGGGACGTCAAGTTGGTGTTGTCAATTCAAATTCACATCTTTGGGGAAGTAAGTTTGGAGGAGTATAACGTGTGGAATATCTATTGTTCCTAACAAAAGTGTTTCAATATATTAGCATTATCATTAAGGAAGGGTTAAAAAATAATTGTGATAAAGTGGTGAAGCAAATTCTTAACTACTATTATTATGTGGTGGAATTAATCTGATTAACTTTGTCGTGTGGGTACCCTTTCTAGATCAATCTGGTTCTTTCCTTTTTAAAAAATTGGAAAAGATGTTCTTTGAAAATGACAATCATATCACAATTATAGGAATTCAAATGCAAGAGAGAGGGAGAGAGAGATAGATAGTTATTGTAGGTACAAAAGGTGAACGTGCGACTCAAAAAAATAATGAGAAGATAAAATTAAAATAAATTAATAGATTGTTTATATCAATAGAAGCATAATTAGGTTTAGAAGAAAGTGAAAACTAAATGTCAATATCCTTTTCATTGTTACAATAACATCATGTTTCTTTAATCATTTTTTAGGTAAGTAATTTTACCTTGTTTTAAATTAGATAACACGTGGATTTAACATAAACCGTACAAATAAGAGTTCTGTAGTTATTCTCTGTTAAACTAAGTCCACTAACATATAAAATATGATATCTAACAATTATTAGGGAATTGAAGATTTTATTTTTTGTATTAATAAAAAATAAAAAAAATATCTATCAGAATAAAATATATGTTATATAAACATTATTTTTTATTATTACTTATAAGTAATTTTTTATTAGCATTTAAATTAAAATAACTTCGTTTTAATATTTTTATGTATAATTAAAACTTTAAAAATATAAAAATTTCATATTTATGAAGGTAGGAATGAAAAGTATATTTATGTGAATATAAACATTTAACTGAAGAATTCCTTTAAAAAGGTATATTTTGTTAAAAATTATTAAACTAAATATATAATTTTATTCGTATTATTGTCAAAATGTATCGAAATTTAAATCATCTAAAAGCTGTTCACCAAAAATATGTACTTTTAAAATCAGTGAATAAGCCAATGAATATGTGAATTAAATACATTAATACTATGAGTTTCATGGAACAAATTTAGAACCATCTGTGATCCATCTACCCTCCTTGTTTGTCACTATTGTAATTATGAACCATTATGTTTGCTTTGAATGAAAAAAATGATGCCACAATGTTTGAAACTAATTTTTTTATAGTCATGATTCTAAATTTTCATTTTAAGATAAAATTATTGTTTAAATTAATTAAGATTAGGTGATAAATGCTTTTTAATATCTTAATTATCATTAAAAAAAATCTTAGTAGATATCAACACTGAACAAAATTCACTGATATGAGATATCTTACTTTATTTTTGAAAAAACATTTATTTTAATTAGACATAGTTATATTATAATTTCTTAAAATTTAATTATAACAATATTATAATTAGACATGTGTAGATGAGTTTATTTAGAATATTGAAATAATATTATTTACGATAATTAAATATCTAAAGTTAATGTAATATTATAAGTTTAGTAGATGAGTTAATTTTTTAATAGTTTTAATTTTTTAATAATCTAAATTTTAACTCTGTAAAATACAATACTTTTCCATAACAGTCTTAAAATAAATAATAAAATACATAGTAACATTTAAATGTAATTAAACTTCATTTTATTTATATTCAATATGTATTATAGTTCCTAAATAATATAATTATATTTAAATATTTATTTGAAATTTAATTTTAATAAAAAATGAACATTTTTTTTACTTTTCTATAATATATTTAATTTTTTATTTATTGTAGTTGAAAATACAAAGTATTATTATTTTATTCATAGTTTTTGCAAATGACTATTGTACCCGTAAGTAAAGTAAGAAATTGTATAACTATATCTTTTATTATTTATTAAACTAACTAATTGGTGTGTACAAAGTTTTTACCTATTAATATTAGTTGAATTTAATTAAATGCATTAACTATTAGTTGAAATTACTCACTGCCTGTATGTGACGTTACGTTCAAACTAAGCGAGGTAAATATGAGTAAAAAAGTTTATAAAAAAACATTAAATCCTCATTTTTTTAAAATAAAATTTAAAATTATATACTTCTAAATAATTAAATTATTATCTATCACAAATTTCAAAAAGAAAAAAAAAAATCAAACAATCTTGAACTGTATGATGAATCTATAAGAAAGTGTAGATTAGATGATGAATTTGAAAATTTATCATCACTCGTAATACTCATACAGGTATGATAGAAAGAAAATTGTCATTTTTGTAAATTGAAAAATATAAATGTTTTTTTCTTAATAAAATACAAATTTTATCATAGTTTTTATACAATTTTTTTTTTTTTTTTTTTGTCAAAAGTAACTTTTTTCATGAATGAAAACAAATTAGACAATAAGGGAGTACAATTCAGAAACAGTAGAAGCCAATGATATCTTCTAAAGTCAGCATTTAAATCAGTCATTTACAAAATCATTGATAACACTATAGTAAAACTTTTGTAAAATTAAATGTCAAATTTTAGTTTCAAGAGTTTTAATCTCAATTTCACTGAAACCAACTTAATATTCATTTTTATTTTCACATTTGTGCTCAAAAGCATAATATTTAACAAATCTTTATTTCCAAATAGTCATTTTAGACACTTTCACTCCTTGAAAATGAATTTGCGTTGAAATTTTTTTGAAAAGAGCAAGACAACATAAATTGCTTTGCTACTCAAAGGACTTTTCTTAAGCACTAGTTGTCGAGTGTGATGTAATTTAGTTTTGGAAAAAGAAATAAAATTACAAAAAAGCATTGAAAGTAGATTCTATATACGCAAAAGGGTTAAAGCAAGAAAAACATAAACAGAATAGAACAATCTAAAGAAAAAGAAACTTTAAAAAAGCATTATATTTTAATTATACATATTGAAAGTATGAAAGTATTGAAAACAAGATAGAAAAGAAGAACCTGTTTCTTTGTGTGGGATTCACATGTTAACCCTTGTCCATGCCTTTCACGCACCACCTGGGTCAACTTGACCAGCTTTTGTGCTCTCGGCTTGACCGCGAACTAAGCCCAAACTAGATGCCCAATAACAAATCACAGATTTCATTGACCAGAATCAAGAAAGTGACATTAAAAGGTTATTTTTATTTTTTTTTAAATATAAAATTATCAACAACCATGTCTACTACACGTGTGAAATTACTAACTAACTTACTAAGCAAGAAAAGTAAAAAATAATTGCTCACACGTACCAAATTTGATCGTGAAGAGATGCCACGTAGGATGGACACACTGCACCATAAAATATGACACGCATATGAGTCATGTAGCTTATGTACAATTGTCGGTGAGATCCACATAACTCTTCTCTTCAATGCGGGACCTTCCAAACCTAACGATAACAAATAGTTTATTTACAAATGCAAATATAGCGTTATTTTTACGTTACGTTCTGACAATTTTTTCTTCCTAATTTAATTATTTTCAGTTCTCTTCATTACATTTTACAGTTTCGTTGTTATAAAATAAACATAAAATTTTGATTTGGTGACCCCAATCCAATGGAAACTTCTTTGAAAAAAGCGACAATAACCTAGTCTCCAGAAATGAAGAATTTGGATCTACCTTTAGGAAATTACAAATGGTGGGAACGAGAGGTAACAGTAACACACATTCATGTGTGGGCTTGGAAATCGATAGCAACCTGTGTCTGTCTGGTCCCATTCGGACCCTCCACCACCCATGACAGCGCATTCTTAGCTTCGCTAACTCAACCCTTTCTCCTTCTGTGAGTGGTGGTAGGTATAATAATATATTAAGTTGCTAATATTGCTGAATCTTTAAGCATTTTTTTTTTTCATTTCAATAATTAAATGATGTTAATTAGTTTCGTATGGCACACTGCAAACAAAGTGACAGCAAAGAAAGTGGTTTAATTGAGGTTTGATGAAGATACATAATTTACGTGCGGTTAAGCTGTCTTCAAGGTTGTGATTCGTGAACAAATTGAAACCGGTGAATGTCTGCATATGATAACAATGGATTCACTGTGTCACTGTCGTATAACCGTTCCACCTACATGTCAATTCGTATAAAAGGAAAAATGTCAAAAGTCTGCTACCTAAATCATGTTTTTTTTTTTTTAATTAATCGATGGGAACATTTGGATTTTGTTGATAAGTAAACATGTTTAATGATGTGTAATTGTAGTAAATAAGTTCATTTACAAAAAGTTAAACCTAAAAGACTTGATTAAGAGGATCCATTTCACTGCCATTTGCATTAATCACATGTTTATAACTCTCTGAACAAGTTTAACATTTTTTTATACATTTTTTTGAAAAAACTGTAATTCACATTCTATTTGATTGATTATACTCGTAGTTTTTGTATTTTTTAATAAAATTTGACTAGCTGTAATTAAAAACGTCTGAAGAGGTTTGACCAATATAAAAACGTTTTAATTGCATGACTAAATTCATTAATTTGACTCATTTCATTTGTTAATACGTTATTTGACCTTAATTTTAAAATTTTAATTCGATGACTAAATTTTGTAACCTAATTTTGAAATGACTAATCAAATCGAGTCCATTTTTACAATTTCAAGACATTTCCATTGGATCAGTTTATCGGGTGACTTTTATCTATTTTTAGTTTTCATGTATCTGTGGTGGTAACCTATCCATACTTGTTTGTTGGCTTGTGAACCTATTGCTGTTAAGGAATTAAAATACTAATATCTTTAATTTAGTTTTTAGTAAGAAAATAATTTCATTTATATGTTGGAATCTGGATTGGATTCCAGCCTAATTTATTTGTTACAATAAAGTAGATTATATAAGGTTTACATTATCGTAGTTGCTTATTTTCATTGTAAAATATTAAATTAATATGTTTTTTTTTTTACTGGCAGTCAATTACTCATCATTAAATTAAGTGTTTTTTTCTAATGATTAACATAAACTAAACAAAGAGATAATGTTTTAGTCAACAAACATAATTACTTAATTACATCAAAATTTAGTTTAAATTAATGTTAACATATACATTCGAAAATGTGTGGTTTTAATGTTTAATAGATTTTATTTATAATCTTTTATTTGACACAGAATACATGTCACATTTAGAAAATTTTAATTATTTTATCCGTAATCATTGTAAATTTGTATATTTTAAAACAATTATGGTGTTAATCGTTTTCTTCCTCAATTTTGAGTGAAAATTGAAAATAGTTCATTTTTTAAATTTTAGATTAATTTAGTCCCCAACTTTAGAAATACGTGTATTTAGTCATTTTAACGATTTTTTTGAAAGTTTATTTAACATTTTAAATACATTTCATGATAGTATTTTAATTGTTTACATCGTTTAACTCATTCTTGCTTCAATATTTATTGAAAAAATGTGTTTAAAATGTCAAATAAACTTAATAAAATTTGATTAAAAGAACTAAATTCACCTATTTTTTTAAAGATGATGGACTAAATTAGTCCAAAATTTTAAAAAGAAACTAATTATAATTTTCATTAAAAATTGAGGGACAAAAATATATTTAACCCTAAAAATTGTTATGAGATTGTGTAGGAAAACATTTATTAGTATTTTAGATTTAATCGACATTTGTTCATACAAAATAGTATTTCACATTTGGATGTGACTAATATATTAATTATTTGAACATTATAGTTGTTTTTGGGAATACATGTTATTGAGTTTTCTAGTACTAATAATAGAGGATATAAAAATAATAATTATAAGGATTGTGTATTGGAACAATCAAATCATGAAACGTGGAAAAGGTAGGTATAAGTTGTTTTTTGCTGTTGTTATGCATCAAATATCTCATATAATTGTTCATATCAAATAATGATTTGCCCTAACATTTCATTCTATTTATATTTATTTGAAAAAAAAAACATTTTTATGAGAATCTATTGAAGGGTGAGAATGAAGCGCAAGGTGTTAACTACTATTCGAGTGAGAATAAAGTTGGGAACGGTGGGTCATAACGTAGTTGCATGATTTGGTTCATTCGAACTGAACGAAAGTGAAATATCATCAAGAAGGAAAGATGATAATAATCCACAAAATGCTTTAATTATTTTGAAAAATTAAAAAAAAAAAAAAAAAAGTGGGGATGGCAAAAAGTTTATTCGGGCACCCAATGCTTTCGAAATAAGCTACTGAAGATAGCTACAACCTCATCATCAAAACTTCAAGCCTGTGTCTACATATAACAAAAATAAACGTGAAAACAAACAAAGAAAAAGGAATCTATGTTTATATTCATATATATCTTCTTTCAAAAGCAACAGTGTTCCTACCTCAAAACATGAAATGAAAAAAAAAATTAAAAAAAAAGAAAAGTAAAGTAAAAGGTGCTTTTACCTTATGTGGAATATATATGTTTGGGTGCCTTTTGCCAGTGAAAGCACACATGCAATCTTACAAGGATATTTTAACTATCTTTTATTATTTAAATTTAATTTTTTCTACCCAAATTTATGTTTACATTCAAGTGTCAAACTTAGATCAATCCTATTAATAGTCCACTTTGATTAGGTTATAATTATTATTTATAATCATGGGAAGAGAGAAGAATGTTTCAACACTCATTGACGTGGATGTGAATCATGATGCCAACTGTGTGAGAAGGTGCTAATCCAATCTAGATTATGGTAAGTATTAATTAGGGTTATTCTATTATACTGCATTGCACGTCATATTATAAAAGCATAAATAAATAATAAATACAGTTTTAATTATAAAAATACAAAAAATAAATAAATACGGTGTTAATAGTAAAAGTAAGTGATGTACAGTAAAAAAATATATACAGTTTTAGGGGATTTTATACCTGATTTTTTTCAAATGTAAGTAATTATTTTTATTCAGAAGTTTACAAACATAATTTATTTGTATACATTTTTAGTAAAATGTTATATTTTATAGTAAGAATATTATTTTATTAAAAGATTCTGAACGAATTAGTTGTAATGCCTAAAAATAGAAAAATTTTCATTTCTTAATTCATTATAAAATCTTTAATTTATTCTAAAAAAATATATGACCATCAAATCCTTGCTAAAATAGGACCTTGAAGAGCTGGTAAACCGGAAATTGTTTAAAATTTGGTTTTAGTATGCAGTTTTATTTATGGTGGTGCTTTTTTTAAAACAAAAATGGGTGGTTAGAGAGGGGATGATATTGATGTAGGGTGGGGGTATGAAAACTTCCATTGTTCGACGAAACATATTCTTCTAAAAGATTTGAAAAATTAATAATACCTATGAATACAAATATATCACATTCATTAAATAATGCATAAACTTTTATAAATCTTATCTTTAAATCTTTTTATTTATTTCTTAAACAGACATTAAAATCTCATTTTCATCTTTTTCAAATTTATTTATTCACTCTATTCTCTCCATGGTCCAAAAACATTTTTAATAACTTAATAATAAACCGACAAATATTTGTATCCATCGATATATTTTACTGATGAATTTGTCATTAGTCAATTAATAAACACAATTTACCAACTAATTTTTATTACTAACAACAAATAATTAATCGTCGGTATGATTATTTTTGGTAATAGTGCATATTTTTGTGATATTTATCTTTTGAGGATATAATAATTCAATTTGTTGTTAAGATAATTATTATTCGTATGACCTACTATGTAATATTTTTGTTTGAGGTATTACTGTAATTATAATATTTTATTGATAATAATTAGAGAGGTATTTATTTTTTAATAAATTTTCTTTTATAATGTACTATTATCACATTTAAAAAAATATAAGTTACTATGTTGTATAATTAAATATTTTTATGAACTTTTTAATGTTGTTTTGAGGGATAAAGATTTATTTGATATATGTTACTAGATCAATTCTATAAAAACTGCATACTTAATTATAAACTTAAAAATAATAATAATTTTTTTAATTATAAACTTAAAAGTAATTATTTTTGGTTTTTTCCATCTTTAGATGTTAAAAACTTTTTTTGTTAAGATAAACAAATTACAAGTATCTCAAAACAAATTGTTTTCAATAGTTATTAATTATTGTGAATACAATTGTACAAAAGAAATATAATTTTATAATTGTTTTTATCATTTTAGTCGGATAATTTATTTTTTAGTTAGCTTGAATAATTTTATTATTTAACAAGATAAATATATACAACCATACAATCCTTCTAAACAATAACTTCTCAGCCCTTCAAGTATAAAATAAATATATAACTTTCCAATTTTGATTCTCACAATACTATTTATATTATACTTTTTTTACATATGAAAATACGACATGTTTAAAGACAGGTATTTTTTTCTACTTGTTTTAAAACCTATTTTGATGAGTATATAATTTATTTCATTTTATTTCATTTTTAAGATATAGTTATTAACACGTTGTTTAGTTATATCCTCAATGGTGGATAATAATAATGATATTATTTATACTGTGAAGAAATATTAAGAATCTTAATTGTAATGTACTAGTAAAATTTGATTTATTGTCATGTATGTTTCATCTAGAGAACGTTATTCTCATTATCAATTCTTTGTTGGATTTACAACAATCAGATCCAACTCATAGTAATTCAATGATTATTTCTAATTCTCTAACATCTAATAAGATTTTTTTGTGGAGAAATTGAAAATAACTTTGATGAGTGATAATGTTATAATATCGAAGAGGATAACAAATTACTTCAAATTATAATAAAACTTGGTAAGAGTTGAAAAAATACAGAAGGTCTAATTATAAATCATTAAAAGCAAATTTGTAAAAATTAAAAACTTTTTTGAAATGTCAAAAGATTGATAATAACATTTTTAATATGTTAAGAAATTTGATTTTTTTAGTTCAAAGTGAATGATTTTTGTGGAGAAAATTATAATTTTTTTAATAATAACTTTTTTTTAAGTATAATATAATTTTATCATAAATTTAGTTTGATTTCTCTTATAATTTTTTCAATAAAATTTTCATAAAATGACATGTATGTATGAACTTATTTAAAAAAAAGGATCACGTTTTAAAACTAGTTTACGAAAACTGTTAGTAACACTGGTTAACTTTATTTTTTTCTCAACATATTTAATATTTTATATGGAAGAACATTTTTTTCATATATTAGTATTTTTTTAAAATATCAATATTTCTAGGATATTTTAATTATTATACAAAATTTGTTCACACTAAAGAAAATACAACAAAGAAATATAATATAAACCGCGCAGTCTAATAAACAGCCATCAATCGTTATACGGTTGCGAACATTTTAAAGTTTTAAGCAAACAATTTAAAATTTCAATTTCATATAAATAATTGATTTCCCAGCTTGCTTCTTTACTATTATTATGCATTATATCACTGTCATTTTAAGAATTTAAATATAGAACGTATATTTTATCCTGAATTTTTATTTTATTCTATTTACATATTATACCTCTCCAAAATATATATTCTTTTATATTTTAAATATATTAAAATTAGTATAATTTGAAAATACAAAACAACAGAAAAGTAGGAATGTAAACTCTTAAATATATCTCTCCAAACATGTTTTTCCTTTCTCAATCAATAACAGCGGCTAAAATTATTATTTTACTGATAAAAGAATTGTAATTTGGGTGGCATAAAAAGTATTCTTTCAAGATATAATGTAAGAAATTTATTAATAGAAAAATAGGAACGACATCTTTTCAAAATATGGTTAAAGTTTGATTCTGTATTTATGTTAAGGTTGGCAAGTTGGACTTTTTTTTATCATAGTTATTAATAGGACATGCATTGCGTAACCTAACTCCAATCACATTTTTTTCCTTATTTTCATTTTTTATATTGTCAATTCACAATCATTGTCTGTCCAATTAATTACACTGCCTCTTATTCAAGCTTTCAATTTCAAATATATTATATTTTTATAGAACAACAGCTATATAAATATCTTCTGCACTGTGCCCAAAGATTTAGTGCATTGAAAAAGAAAATGATATGATATTGCTAAGATCGTACAACAATGTAAATATTATTAACTTCATTAATATTACAATTACAACAGCTCAAAACATTTAAATGTATTAAAACATACAAATTACATCTTATTGATTAAATTGGATATATGGTATATACTCATATTACTTAAATTAAACATAAATAACTTATATTTGTTTTTAGTTTTAATTTAATCTTAATTTTTATAAAAATAAATTAATATTATCCCTTATTAGATTGATACTCAATTTAATCTTTATATATAATTTATGATGATATTCTTAATAAAATATTTGTAGAAATATTTTTAAATAAGTTTTTTTAGTTTTATTATTAAACAAAGTTAAAAATTTTAAAAATTCACAATTTTGTTATCATATATAAAGGCATCAAGTGTATCATATTATACAAACTTAGTGAAGATTAAAAATCAAATAACTTGTCCCACATAAGTTTATGAACTAAATTTCAAGTTTAAAATAAAACCAAAGTCTAATGTTTTGTATAGAATTTAAAGTTAATTAAAAATATTTAACAAAAACATTAATTTTAGCAAGAATATCACCATAAAATTTATAAAAAAGTTAATTTAGTGTCAATTTAAGGAAGGATAATATTACTTCATTTTTACAAAAATTGGGACTAAATTGAAACTAAAAACAAATATAGAGACCAAATTGAGTCATTTGACACGTGACAACTATGAAGTGACACATGTAAATTTTTTTTAAAAAAACTAGAAATTGACACGTGGCGTTGACCTTAACATCGTCTTGTCAAAGTTAACGGTGAAGACCAAATTGAGTAATTTTTAAGAAAATGATGACCAAATTAAGACAACGAAAAACTTGAGGACCAAACTGAAATTTCATGAGAAATAGAATAACTAAAAGAGTAATTTAACCTTAATATATTTCTTCAAATTGCATAACATACAGTTTTAGTCATATAAACCACTTTTATTCATCTTAATATGTATAAAACATTCAATTTTCATTTATTTTTGTAATCTAAAATATTTTTTTATCTTTAACTTGGTATATTCTCCACCAGTACTCAAATTCAAACAAAATAACATAATTTGACAAGTCTAATTCAAACCCATATTTAACATTCAAGTTAAGGTCACTATATATATTTTTAGATAAGCATTTTAAAATTTG
>Ga0214543_1012148_pt1 | contig 11639 bp, 2 predicted proteins | sample CNSS2metaG_FD_160094 | JGI IMG/M metagenome (GOLD analysis project Ga0214543, IMG submission 160094) | Root nodule microbial communities from cowpea collected in UCLA plant growth center, Los Angeles, California, USA - CNSS2 | ecosystem: Host-associated > Plants > Roots > Nodule | place: USA...
TAATTTTTGTATGTCAACTTATGACTTTGATATGTGTTTATTTTATTTGTAATGTTTAGTGTAACAAGCAAGAAGATTAATGTGAATTGTGTATATTAGTTTAGAATATATGTTGAAACTTAAGTATTATTAGATATAACTGTAACTCCATAATTGTGCTGAAATTATTATGAAACTGTTCTGGGAATTTGCTAATTGTCAGGTGTGGGAATGTTGTAAAAACAATCAAATTAAAAAAAAAAACAATAAGCAATTATAAATTAAACTCCAAGTAGTTAAGTTAATGCTAACTAGGACCGAAAAGTGACAGAAGTTTGATTTCAGTATTCAGTACAAATTTATCAATAGAATAAAAAAACAATAAGCATGCTACCAAGGAACTGTTCATTTACATCATTCAGATATTAATACAAACATCACCAGGAAAACAAGCATTGCATAAATAGCATACAGATACAAACCTGTCCTAAGTTTTGCTTCTCTATCTCTGACAGCTCAACTAGATCCTCAGTTGCAACCTGTTCCCCTTTCGAATGGCAAAAAGGCATAGAGAAACAGACATCCTAATAAAGGATATAGAACCAAAATAAAATTCAGAAATCATCAACAAATTAAATATTAATGCCAAAAATATAATTTTCTAATAATAATAACAGCAACAACAACAATGCAATGATAAAGAAGTTTTGCTGAACAAACAGTACAGACAAAAGCCATAAAACAACATGAGTACTTATACGGAAAACTACATTTGAAGTCCAAATGCTAGTAGTAGCAAAGTCATAGATAAAGTACATCCCCTGTTGGGTTGTTACTGGTTATGGTTCTTGAAATGATCCATTTAAAATCAGATACTATTGGCAGAAGGAAACTACAAAACCTAGTTAAAAAATAAAAGAAAACGCCTCACATCTACCAACATCACTTTCACCGAAAAAATTTCCTCAAAATCAGAAGTATGGCATCAATGAAATATCACTCCTTGCCTTAGGTAAACATTACCACCTCCCCACATCACCACCCAAAAAAGAAAATCAAAAACAAAAAGGAGTAACCATAGAAAAATTAGTAATTCATAAATAAACTACATACTGTACTTAATATGAGTAGCTTACATACTCTCTTAGCAATGATCTTAAACCTTGGGTTGACTGAGAGATATAAGCATTGCACGAACATTTGGATTTCCCAGAACTGTCACCACCAGTAAACATCACCACAAACTGAACAGTGCAAACTACAAAATAAAAAGAAAAAATAACAACCTCAACATCCAATATTCCAATATAAAGACAAATGTTCTAATATAAAATAATCATGGTAGTTAAATCGTGAATCGTATCGTGTATCGGAGAGCTTAAATTTTGAATTGTGAATCGTACCGTGAATCGTACAATTCATAAACATTTTATAAACATTAAAAAGATGCAGTTTATACTTAAATATATAAGATATAGAAATATGCAAAGAGAAAATTAATAACAAAACAATCTCATAGTCAAATAGAGTGGTTATATCTATGTGTATCTACCACAAAGTTTAACAATTTCAGCAACATGGCCTTAAAAAAACAATGTGGTTGCTGCAAAAGATTCCTTGAACTATAGTTACATGCTACTAAACAAATTATGTTTTATAGCCATCCAAAAAATAAGTGTTGTTGCTCCTTGTATCCTAAACAACCTCAAAAATACATTCTATTCTAATCATTCATAATTCATCCTCATCCTCTCCAAGATCTACCACCGTGTGACCACTGTACTACAAACGCAGAAGCTCAAACCCACTGAACAAATGAACAAAGGCATGCACGAGATGACATGCAACCACCACCGCAACACCGCACAACCAACACTGCACCACTGTGCGACCACCACAACAAACAAAGATGACGTGATGACGAAAGGCAAGAAGGAGAATGTGTTTTCAAGCACACTAACGTTAATAAGTTTCAATGTGCGAAAAAATAAAAGGGGAAAAATTAGGGTTTCAATTTGGGATAGATATGTAGAGGGAAAAATTAGGATTTTAAATTAGGGTAAATTCGTATCGTGAATCGAATCATGATTTGCACGATTCGGACTCGTATCGTACGATACGAGTACGATACACGAGTAAACACGATACAACTCACGATTCGTATCGCTACGTACTTGAATCGTTTCGTATCGTACGATTCGTATGTGAATCGTACGATACTTACTACACTGAAAATAATGCATAACGAAGTTGGAAGGTTCAACCAATAACCAAATTAAGTATGCATCAATAATACCATAAGTCAAGAACCTATTTCAAAACAAACAAAAAACTGTTCTTTAAGCATAAACAAATTAAATTACATCTCACAAGCAGACAAATGAAATTCCAGAATAGAAAAGACAATATGAAAAGACATCAAAGAAATTAATATATTCTGCAATTACCATAGAAAAGGCCACAAATGTCCTTCCGAAGCATATAATAAAGGTCCCGGAAGGATTCTTCCCAAGCTACTTGTCGTTTCCTTAAGAAATCCAATTCTGTTGCATGAGAAGACAGGGAAAAGAACATAAGGATAATTGAGAAAGGAAAAGTAGAAAGAAGAAACTATAAATTGGCATGCTGAAAACTGATTCACAACCTCCATCTGATGTTGATGAGCTCAAGACTGATATCAGAGAAGGCGGTAGAATGGATTGAGGATACATCCATGAATGTAATCCATAGGAACCTCTCACATTTTGATTCTTGAGATAACTATTCTGGAAGGATAACTGAGGCATGGTACCACACATAACTGACCTATATCATGAAACTTGAAAGTCAAAATAGCATTTACAGAAAAGACAAAAATGGACTTCAAGGATAGTTGCCACAAAACTCATAAAAATAGGGGCTGCAACTTCAAAATACGTAGCAAAACTGAAGAGAATAGTTAGCATACCATAGTTACCTAGGCAAAAAAATAAAAAGGTATTATACAAGCATTTACTATCCTGGTTTATACAAACAATGAAAACCTTGAAATTATATATCACATGCATTTCTATCAACAACACTCTATTACAACATCAAATGCAAACATTTTTCTTATCAATTTCTGAAATGTCATGAAACGAGAATCCTGCCATATAGCTCTACCTCATCATGTTTTTTTAAAATGTTTTACCCATAGGTGCATCTATCAGCATTGAGCATAAAATCAAATTGTCTTCTATAAAACAATTAAGGTAACCTAAAATACCACATCTTTTCAATATATAAACCACAAATCCCTGTCCAAAAGTTTTTTAATTCGGTCAGGTGCAATTACTCCATCATATGCACTTACAACTCACCAGTTCACAGATGACGATACAATTCGCATACTGCTTTTTAAAGTAAGATCCAAAGGGACCTTCTGGCCAGGTAAAGTGCATTCAGATAACAAATTTCCTAAAACAGGGTGTCCATCAGCAAAATCAGCAGTCTTGTCATTAGCATCATGTTCTTCAGGTGCAGCTAGTCCTCTTAATGCTTTTCCCTACAATTTATTATTATTGGTATTGAGAACCTGATAACGAGAATCTAAAGTGCAAGTAAATAGATGAAGAAGGGTCAAACACAGTCTTTGTATACCAAATCAATGGCACCTGAGCCACAAAATGTATCCACTGCTGTTGAAAGTTCAGAAACACTGCGAAATCTCCCTTGACTGCACTTTTCAAATGTTTGACAAGGTTGTAAGACACTATCTTTGCCAGTCTGAGTAGACACATCAGAAGTCTCTGAGCTGACAACAAATTTGGAACAAGATCAGCAATGGTAAAACAAGATCATGGGATCAAGTAAACAACAGAACTATGAAGCAAACCAGAAATTTTCTTGCTGTCTCTTAGCCTCCAAAGTCGAAAAAACAGAAAGATTCTTCAGATTACTTGTTTGTTCAAAGGATGGACTTTCCTGAGCACAGTAACAAGATTTCATGGTTCAGTATCAACAACATTAGATGAAGATGTCAATTGAATAAACTAAATGAGCCATAAGTCGGGCAAAAGAAATAGTAACCTTTCAATTTTCCTTTCCAGATGCAATTTTAAACTTGGGCTTTTTTACAGCAAATACTTCATTAACCCGTGTGTCAGTGTATCTAGGGGGCTTCCACAACCCTGTTCTTTTTAATCCATTGCTCACCTCAGTGGTCCTGCAAACATAAATCAAAAGTTCTCAGCAAATTATGAAATAATAGATTGAAAGAGAAACAGAATCTTACTTAGCAGGATCAGCCAAGGAAGGTGGAGATCCAGCATTATTATCCAGAAAGCTTGCCCGTTTCAATAGCTCCCCCTGTCAAGGATTTACAGTATGATAGTGATAACTACATTTTTGCTCTGCTACAATTAAATGCTAGCTATCAATGTATATGGACAGGAAGGGATATTGCTGTACGAATCTTAAATTTAAATGTGCTATGACTATAAACGGTGGGGTAGTGCAGCATCAACATAGAAGGCTCAATTGAAACGAGCAATGAACATATACAATTACATGATGAATAATATAGATGTAATATAATTTGTCACAAACTATAATTCTAAAGTTTGCTTCAACACAACCATCTATACATTTATACATTAGCTAAATAATGCAAACACCTTGAGAGCATGTACCAAGCCAAGCAAAATGCACTACATTAAACCATAAATCATACTCGGTCATGGACAACATGTAACCATATATACCAACAAAAATATGTAACAATTAGAACAGAAATCATACTCGGACATGGATAATGAACTAAATTATGGCTCCCATTATAATAATCACAAAGATTGAAAGCTAGAATGAAAATCCAATCACGAGTTCAGCAACCAACCCTAAGTTCGGAAGGTGTCTTCTTCTTAACCATAGGTCCACTTTTCAAAGGCCCCGAAACAATTCGATGAGAACTCGGTTTAGCCACCTTTGCCATGTCTGGTTCCTCTATGAGCACTTTTACCAACCAAGCATCATCGAGATAATCTCTAAGTGCAGATTCAGTGAGAAAAAAAAATGCAATAGAATTAACAAATTGCACAATAAGCAAGTTTCGTGTGTTGAAAATTGTGGTAGCAGATATGACCAATAGCGAGAGGGGATGTAGAAGGATAGCTTAGGTTTTCAAATTTGAATTGAATAAAGGTGAATCAGAAGCAAGAGATGAAGATAGAATGAGAGGAAAGAAGAGAACATGGCGGTACCTAGTTGAAAATGAATAGTTCATTCTTCATGTTCTTTTATTTGTAGTTTAAAACCAAAAGTTGCGTTTCCCTCCTATTTGTGACCCGTCACTGCAGCGGTCAAAATTTTAAGATTTTAAATGAATAAAAAAGATAAATTTTTTATTTCTCTATAAAATAAATATAAATATGTTATACATTTGAATTATTTATTTTATTAAAATTTTATTTATTTCAGTAAACATTTTACTTTCTTTTTAAATCTATAAAATTAAAAATTAATAAGTGTTATAATAATTTTTTTATCATATATGTTTGATTTCTCTATTTATATCTAAGTTATAAAGTCTTTTTAATATATATTAGAATGGTAGGAAAACATGGTGGCACAGATTTTAGGACAGATTTTATTATCCATTCCATCCTGATTCTCATATTCAACTGGTCACATTTACCTTAGATAACACATATATTTATACTTGTTTTCTTATGATTCTAATATTAATTATTTTTTATAAAAAATATTATCAAATATTTAATATAAAAAATGTCAAATATTAAAAAATATAGTTATATAACTTTTAAATCAGAATATAAAAAACAATTAAATAAAAAATATTATATAAAAAATAAAAAATACTATACACTTACATATAAATAAAATTTTATAATAATTAAAATATTAAAATATTTATTAGTTTAAAGACGTTATAAAATAAAATTGATTTAAAAAAATTATAAAAAAATATTTTTAATTTTTTATTATTTTTTTTCTCTACACCAGTGTGTGTAACATTCCATTTAAATAATAAAATAATTAAATGAAATCTTACACCGGATAATATAAAGAGCCAAGTTGCGGAGTATAAAGTCGCTCCTTACAGTTATCCAAGGTACTTAGAAGGAAATACTAAAGCTCACTACAAAGCCTACAACCCAAAAGGAGTAAGAGATAGCCGGTATTCGAAATAAAGTCTTAGGGGTAATAAAATACACAGGCCTTAGCCCTAAAGAAAAGCCCAAATAAAACATGAAGTCCAGCCCAGGTAGACTATGCAGCGGAATCATCTCTTTCCTGTTGACCTCGAGTACCTCTCGCATCTGCTCTCATCAATAAATTGATGATCATCGCAAAGGTAGAAGAACAACATACAAGGCAATCAAACAAGCAAGGGTAAGCTAGAGCCAAAAAGATTTTATCATGCAATCAGATATACTTTCACAGTCCAATATGCATACATCCTTCAAGCATGTTATGACTTTCCAATCAATACACTAAGACTCGACTCGACTCATCCGAATACATATAACCTGGTCGGATTCAGCGGATGCTTGCACTTGTGGTGGATACCTCTGCTCACCCCCGAGCTACTCACCCCCGAGCTATGTGTTACAAGTGTTACAATGAATCAATCCCCCACACACAAGGTTAGCCCTTAATGAGTTTCAGGCCTCTGCTACTCTCACCACAAGAGTCAGTTCGCTCTAAATGAGACTAACTGACTCCTTAGAGTCTCAGGATGCAATCCTTACCTTAAATCCTTACCAAATTATATAGATGGGGCACCACCATGGACACCCACTAACAGGGGCCATGGAATTACGTCCCGACCACTAAAGCACGACCCTGAAATCTCACCTAGAGATTCCAAGGAATTACGTACTGACCACATACTATACATATTCAAACAAACAGTAATGTTTATCATGCTTATAAATCTCATGCCAACCTTTATAATCCATCCTCATACATGTTCCATGTTGAATCCATTCCAAATCATCCTTCCCAATTCATGAATATAGAAGTGTAATTCATACCGACACCATGCCACTTTGATTACCAACCATCTCATACAAGTCACATATCAAGGTCATGTTAAACTTATCAATCACAGACCATAAACCATTCTACTCATACCCATTCGCCCAATTCATGCTTTTAAAAGTAATTGAATTAATCCACAAGTTCAAGTTAAAGTAAGGAATTAAAATTCTGCAGCAATTCTCGCTTAAGCTAGACTGATCTCGCTTAAGCTAGACTGGTCTCGCTTAAACTAGAAATTCTCGCTTAAGCTAGACTGGTCTCGCTTAAGCTAGAAATTCTCGCTTAAGCTAAAATCCCTCGCTTAAGCTAAACTGACAGCTTTTTAATGGTTTCAACATGTAAAAAACACAAAATCCCAAACAGCATAAATTTAAGAAAACACAAGCATGTTGTATAAAATGTTGGCATCATATTTCATGCTTTAAAAGAATAAACAAATCAATCATGGAAGCATACAAGCATTTAACAATTGTTAATCTCGCTCAAGCTAAGGAGCTCTCGCTTAGGCAACAGGGTCTCTCGCTCAAGCGAAAAACTTTCGCTTAAGCGAGATTGAAAACAGAGAGTACTTCGAGTTCTCGCTCAAGCTAGCCCATCTCGCTCAAGCGAGAGGCCTTCGCTCAGGCGAGCACTTGAAACTAAAAGGGGGCGAGCACTCGAAACTAAAAGGGGGCGAGTTACTGCCATTCTCGCTTAGGCGAGAGCTTCCCGTTTGGGCGAGAGCTTCCCGTTTGGGCGAGAGCTTCCCGTTTGGGCGAGAACTTCCCGTTTAGGCGAGAAACAACTCGCTTAGGCGAGAAACAACTCGCTTAGGCGAGCATAGCAGATCTCATCTGCTCTCACGCATGCAAAGCCAAAAATCCATCTAGAAACAATACACCGATATTTTCACACCATCAAAAGCACATCAAATTATCAAGAGCACCCAACAGAAACAAAAAAAGACACATTATTTATAAAAGCATGAAAAATCCTAGCTTCCCTCACCTGGACAGATGCTAGTGGAAAGCACAAGCACCTACGGCAACCAACCCAACAGCTTCAGGAGCATACTCAAGAGGTGGAACAGAGAATGAGGTTGAGTTGACTTGAATCTGAATGAGCTTCGAGCCCTATCAGAGCACTGTTTGAGGGAAAAAGAGGAGTAAGATGACTGATTTTGCAAAGTGGGCAGAACATGAGAGGGTTAGGGGTTTTGGGATGCCCTATGGACTAGCCTTAGGCCCAACTGACTAAGAGAGACCCTTAAATTTTAGGAAAAAATTAAAGTGGGTCTTACCGTGTGTTATTTATAATATTGTATTATAAAATAATGATATTTGTAACTTAATTTAAGTTGACATATAAAATAAATTTATATTTGTTAACAAAGCTAAATATACCTTTATATACATGCATATTATAAATAAAAAAAATAACTAACTTAAAGTCTCATAAATTTACAATATTAAACTTTTATTTAATTAAGAAGTCAAATAAAAATTAATATTATGTGCTTTAACCTTTTATTATTGTTATACCACAAAACTCTAATTGCATATTAATAACAAAATTTACCCTTATAAATGTCAGTTTTTATTTTCCATTCATTCGCAAATTTTAAAATTATGGTATTTAGTTTTAAAAGCAAGTTTGTCATAAGAAATTAATTTTAAATTATGGTATTCAGTTACAAAATCAGTTTTGGCCAATTTTTAATGTTTTTTTAATTCTTTTACTTTATCAACAAGACTTGCTCTTTTCCAACGGATTGCATATCTTGAAAATTCCATCCCTTCAATTATATTTTTACTATAGATTTTTAATTACTATAGATATAAATCATATATTTAAAAAAAATAAATATTCTATGTAGATAACGGTAATAATCGATCTAAAAACTATATACATTCTAAAAGATTATAAAACAACGAACACGATGCTTAATTAACACAATGCTTAATTAACGCTAATACAACATAATAAGGTAACTAATTTATCAAATATTAAAAATAGTAAATGTTTGAAAAAAAGCTTAATAGTTAAATGAAATTTAGATTCAACGTAAAAACTCATGAAATAACTAATTGGTAATATTGCACAAACTTTCAATATTTAGTAAATAAATAATAACTATAATTAACTATTTGTGTACATTAAATTTTGAAATTAAAATAATAATTATTTATGGTATATAAGTGAGTGTAAAATTTTATCTTATAAGAAAGTTTTATAAGATTGAACTAGGCTTAAAGTTAACTTTTTAAGCTGACATCAAAGTAATACGTTAGAGCATATTTTGTCAAAGTTTGTTGTTTGTGAATTTTTTATTTCACTTGTTATCGCGATCGAACTACTCTAATCTCATCCTAGATATATGTATGTATGGGTGGACTTTCATTCGGAGATAAGGGGTACTGCCCCTAAATTTTTTATATTTATATAAATTAATAAATAAGTTAATTTTGTTTCAAAAATAACTTAATATATTTTATATATTTGACATCTCCAAAATTTTGCATATTTCTATGTAAATATTTTGACACCCTAAAATATTTATCGAAGATTCATCGTGATGTATGTGTCTCGATGTCAGGAAGTATTGAAATTTCTATGTTGACTAAACATTACATCAATTTACAAATTATATATATAATAAACATTTGCTTAAGTTCGCAAGTCTGCACTCATTTAAGTCTGCATCCTGCCTAGATCCGCATTTGGAAAGAAAAAAAAGTCTCGGATCAATAATTTTGTAATTTTATTTTCAGAAAATATCACGTAAAGTCATTTGACTTTATACTCTAATACATTTATATATATATATATATATATATATATATATATATATATATATATAAAGAGAGAAAGAGAGAGAGAGAGAGAGAAAAATAAAGTATATGAATAAAATAAAATAACAAGTTCTTCTTGTAACATATCTCTAATATCTTATATCTCACATTTTTACAATCTCTAAAAAATTTTAACATTCATAATATTTCATATTATAATTTTATGACCATTAATACATATTGTAATATGACTCTCAAATTTTCATATGTTTACATCTCTATATAGTATATATATATATATATATATATATATATATATATATATATATATATATATTCCAATTCCGCCGGCTCAACTAATGATTAGTCATTATAAATTTAAATTTTTAAGTCTAAATTTGGATCTTTAATAGAAAATTAGTTTAGTCTCAAATACACATTTCATTCTCTCCATCACAGAATAAACATAGTCAGATATTATTAGTCATAAGAGAATGTGCCTCATTAAAACCTTAATAGGAAAAACCCTTTGGGATAAAAAAAAACCTAGTAAAGGAAAAAGAGTACAACATTATGTATTCTTTAATACAATATTGTTCATCACATATTCTATTTCTCCCCTCATATAAACTTACATCATTAAGGTGACAAAGTCCGAACTCGTGAGTCATTTGCTCAAAAGTTCTTCTTGACAAAAACTTTACAAATAGACCTGTCATATTTTCAGATGAATGAATTTTTGGATATCTATATCATCCTTTCAATTGAACCAATCGAACAATACACTATTGTCTTCATATATGGTTGTTGATTCCATTTTTGTCGGGGATAGTCATAAGTTTCTTGCACATGTTGAATTATAGACCTTAACCAAACATATTCAACACTTTTCTCATAATTCTGTATGATTAGACGATGTTGCTACTATGGTTTGTTTCATATACCATCATGAAACCATTATGCTACCACATGTGAACAAACATCTTGTTGTGATCAACCATTGTGACATTGTGAGAATATGTAAAATAACATGCATATACATAACCCATTGGTCTAAATCTGAATCATTTGGATGGAATAAGTTCATATTCGTAGTACCCTTAAAGTAATGAAGTATATGTTTTACTCCAAACCATTTTCTTCTTGTAGTTGAAGAACTATATTTTGCTTAACAAATTTACAGCAAATGCAATATTAGATCGAGTATAATTAGAAAGAAACATTAGTGTTTCTATGACACTAAGATATGGTGCTTCTGGACCAAGAAGATCTTCATCATTTTCTTAAGGTCTAAGAAGAGTCTTTATCAACATCTAACAACCTCAAAACTATTGGAGTGCATAATAGACATGACTTGTCCATTTAGAACATTTTAAGCACCTTAATTATATAAGCCTCTTGACGTATAAAAACACCTTTATTTAAATACTCAATTTCTAATTTCAAATAAGACTTTGCCCTTCAAAGATCATTCATCTCAAATTATTTCTTTGAGTAATCAATTGCCTTTGTGAGCTCATTAGGAGTTCCAACGATGTTTATGTCATCTACATAAACAATAATTATGGCAAATTCATTTTTGGATCTTTTCATATAAATACAAGAACAAATAGGATCATTTTTATATCCTTCTTTTAATAAGTACTCAATAAGACGGTTATGCCACACACGTTCTGATTTCTTTAATCAATAAAAGAACGTGTTCAATTTTATTGAATAACCCTCTTTAGAATTTGTCTTGTTGGGCAAATAAAATCCTTCAGGGATTTTCATATAAATATGATTCTCAAAAGAACCGTACGAATAGGTTGTAACATCATTCATTAGATGTAAATGCAAACCTTGTTGTGCAACTAGGATAAT
>Ga0214543_1012150_pt1 | contig 11636 bp, 5 predicted proteins | sample CNSS2metaG_FD_160094 | JGI IMG/M metagenome (GOLD analysis project Ga0214543, IMG submission 160094) | Root nodule microbial communities from cowpea collected in UCLA plant growth center, Los Angeles, California, USA - CNSS2 | ecosystem: Host-associated > Plants > Roots > Nodule | place: USA...
GCCATAATCAGAATCACCATCTTCATAAGCAAAGTGTGTTTCTATGTTCTTCTCATTATTTGTAAGATGCTCTAGTGTACAATAAGTACAACTCAAATGGCCTTTACCATCGTAATGATAATATATACCTTCATCTTTTTGTCAATATTTTCACATTTTCCTTTTCTTTTTTTTCACATTATCGTGCCACTTCTGGTGACAAAATGTGTCTTTGAAATTTTCTGTATAACCATGTCCAAAATCAAGATCATGATCGATCATGAAAATATAAATAAAATGTTGCTGCATTCACACTTCTGGGAATGGAGCAAAACCAATTTGGACAGGTTTCATGATTTTTTATCAAAAGCTCATTGCTTTGTTCAGCCATACAAAGGCATGAAATAAATTCATAATATTGATTACTGCATTCACTTCTGGGAATGGAGCAGATTAGGCGGATCTCATGATTTTTCATCAAAAGCTTTATTGTTTTGTCCAGCCAGCCATACATAGGCATGAAATAAATCCATAATATTTGTGAAATCTCTTTTCACAATATTTTTGTCGCATGAGCAAATTAATTGATTAGATGCTTTATTTCTTTATTCAATGGTATCCCAATATCAATTGCATATAAATGTATTTCAACATTTAAAATTCCAATATAAGGAATTCTACCTTGTAATATCAAGAGTCACAAATCCAAATTTTGCAACTTTTCGCGTGTTTAGAACTAGCATATAACATAATAATATTAATAATAATAATAATCACCGTCATAATAAAAATAAAAATAATAAGATGAAGATGAAAATTGATAAAGTTAAATAATTCTTATCACAAGAGGAAGAATATAAGGTAAAATTATAATTTGAGAAATGATTAGAAAGAGCCTGGATTGAGACACGCATAACATTGTCGTTATAGAGAAAAAACTTCCACTAATCCTCAATTGGTTGGAGCATCGTGCTGATAACGTGTTATAAAATAAATCGAATAACATAGAGAATGACGACAGATAATAGAGAAGAGAAGAACAAGAGAGAATAGAGAATGAGAGAATAGAGAGCAACTCATCTGTGTATTATTATTGATAGGAAGAGTCCTATTTATAGATACAATATGTAATTCATAAAGGAAACAAATCAACTTAGTTAATACAAATATTTACCATAAAGAGTAATGAATCATATGAGTAAACATATCAAATCAATGGACAATCATTTAATTCATAACAATATTTAATTTATAAATATTTTTTTATCAATTATTTAATTTTATTAATTATTTTAAATTTCTTTGATGAAGATTTTGAGTTCATACATTTTTATTTGTTGACTTATTTAAATATCATAAATTTCTTTAATGATGTCCAAAAATCATGTGTATAATTATATTTTGTCAATATATTTAATCAACTTTACATTATCTTCCTTAATTTGCAATATATTTATCATTATTATCATTATTATTATTGATATTATAATTTTATTTCATTGTATTATTTTTTTCAATTATTAATATTATTTTTATTATTATTATTTGTTATTATAAATATAATGAATTATTTTATTTTATTTTATTTTATTTCTTTATTTATTAATACTATTATTTTAATATTCAATGGAACTTGAATTTGCATTTATTGAAGATTAGAAAGATTTATTATATTTTATTTTTTACAATTTCATGCTATATTTATTTTTTATGGAATTATATTACATTTTACTTTACCAACGATCCGTGCATACGCATTTTATTTTAATATAATATACATGTGTTTATAACACAATTTCATGTTATATTATTTTATACGGGACATTATTACATAATATGCCTACATTTTACTTTAAGAATGACCCATGGATACACATTATATTTTAATATAATATACATGCGTCTATATATATATCTATATATATATTTTAATATATATTTTATTTTATATATATATATATATATATATATATATATATATATATATATATATATTGTATGGGACCATATAAATAATATGCCTACATTCTACTTTAATAATGATCTCTGCATACACATATTTCATTTTAATATAACATTAAAGTGTTTATATGAACATGTGTTTTTGTTTAAAAATTTTAACATCAATTTCATGTTGTATTTAATTTATACGATACAGTATTATACAATATGCCTACATTTTAGTTTAACAACGATATGTGGATATGCATTTTATTATAATACAATATACATGTGTTTATATTTACATGTATTTCTATTTAAAAATTTTAACATCAATTTCATGTTATATATATTTTATACAGGACCATATAACACCATATGTTTTTATTTTACCTTCATAACGACCCGTGCATACACATTTCATTTAAATATATCATACAAGTACGCATCTTATTTTAATATAACATACACGGTTTCTTTTTAAATATTTTAACATAAATTTTATATTATATTTAATCTATACAAAATCATATTACATAATATGCTTATATTTTATTTTAGTAACAATTTATTATTATTACAAATTGTTATAATTAAATAAATCAATAATATAGTTAAATAATAAAATTAATTATTATATAATTAAACCAATAATATTCAAATCATTAATTTATTTATACTAATAATAAAATTTATTTTAAAAATTAAAAAAATATAAAACGAAAGGAAAAAAACACGACCGTGCATATTGCACGGGTCTCATGTTAGTTACGGACAAAAAAGATTAAAAAGCATTGCATGACGCAGGAATATAAAGAATAATTTTGCAGTTTTAGAAAACGGGAGTGTGCTTAGTAAAATTTAAGTGCAAATAATCGTTGCCTAAGAATAAAATGTAGCATTCTTTTGCTAACAAAAAGTTTCGTAATATTTAATATTTTGGGCCATAAATTGTGGCAGAGGAATTTCCTCCTGCATCCCCATACTTTCTTACTATACCACGTTAAGAAAGTTAAATAGTGGAATTTGTCTTCCTCTTCTTTCCTCCTCCCCAACAACACATCCATACTCTTCTGGGGCTTTTTCCATGCATCTTTAAGAATTTCTTCTGCACTTTCAAAATTTTTTAAAATCTTAAAAATATCTTTTGACCATTTAAACGAAGTCACAAACATCACACCCAAAATCATTTTCGGATATCAACTTTTGATGAAAGATACTTCCAAAACTCAACAACATATTAAAATTTTAATATTCGGAAAGTCAAAAAATATATATATATATATATATATATATATATATATATATATATATATATATATATATATATATATAAAACGAAATATAAAACATAAAAAGTAAATAAAGTAAAAAAATTTAAAATTTAGAAAACATAAACTTTAAATAAAATTAAAAATAGTTAAAACATAATTAATATTTTTTTTAATTTAATTGATTTCTTAAGTATATTTAATATATATTTAAAAAATAAAATTATATATATATATATATATATGTATGCATATAATTTTTATATAATGTATTAAAAAAATTAAACTAAAAAATAAAATTTAAAAACAAAAGTTTAAATTAAAAAATTATAAACGAAGAAATATATATATATATATATATTTTGAAAGTCGACTTTTGGTAATATATATTGTCTTCCGGAAGTTGAATTCTGGTAATATATTTTGACTTCTGGAAGTTGATTTCTGGAAGTCGACTTTCGGTAATATATTTTGACTTCCGGAAGTTGAATTCTGGTAATATATTTTGACTTCTGGAAGTTGATTTTTGAAAGTCGACTTTCGGTAATATATTTTGATTTTCGAAAATAATTTTAGGTAATATATTTTAACTTATGGAAGTCAATTTTCGGTAATATATTTTTACTTTCGGAAGTTGACTTCCGGTAATATATTTTGATTTCCGGAAGTTAATATTGATAACATATTTTGACTTTCGAAAATCGACTTCCTATAATATATTTTGACTTTTGGGAATTTCTGGTAATATATTTTGACTTCCAGAAATCAACTTCTAGTTATATATTTTGACTTCTAAAACATTGGAGATGTGATGTGCGTGACTTTACTTTAATGGTTAAAAGGTATTTTTGGGATTTAAAATAATTTTGGAGGTGTAAAAGAAAGTTTGGGTACAGTAAGAAGGACCCTACTTTCCTCATCGTTACCCATTTCTTTTTGCGGACATTCAATAATTTGGGCCGTAAATTTTGTGACAGGCTTATAAAATTTTGAAGCAATTATTTCATGGACCCCATCAATTTCTTTCTGCAGTTCCATAAATATAAGAAAAATATTTAAATTTCTTTAACCGTTGCATCACACTTTCACTTCCATCGCCGATGTCACTATCATACCACCACTACGCGACCGTTGCTGGAATAGAAGAATAAGAGAGGAAATACTAACAAAAATAATTCTTAAGAGGTTCTTTTATAAAATATTTCATATATTTTGAAAAATTCTTTCCGAAACTCATTTCATGTAAAGATGCTTCAAAAAATGATTTCAGAAAGTATTTATATACATTCTGTTCTGAAAAATGTATTTCAAAAAAAGTGTTCTATTTCAAGCATTCCGAAAATTTTATTCTAAAAATATTATTTTGAAAACATTGTTTCGGAAATTCTTCTCCAAAATTTTTTGAACAGAAAATCTTGAAATATTGTTTCGGAAAGCCTGATCCAGAATTTATAATCCAGAAGTCACCTCTATAAGAAACAAATCGCCATTTTAAAAAAACCGACAGGGTGCATGACGAAGCAATTGCTAATTTTGAACTACAGTCCATTAATCTTATTTTTTAAGACATGTCCTATCCTATGAGATATTTCTTACAAACTAAATTTTGTAACTCGTTAAAATGATTGGAAATGCTATTTTCTACAATTTTTTAAAATTTACAATCAATTTTTTTGTCATCCAATATACTTCTTATATACAATGAATTTGATTACAAGTTACAAAAATAATCTTACTTGCACTATATGGCTGACTTGAATAAATAAATAAGACAAACCATATAGACAAATACGTGAGACATAATCAATAAATAAGTGTTGAGCTGCGTATTACTATTTGATAAATAAATATTTATAAAAATATTGAAACTTATTACAGTAATTAGTGGAGTAGTGAAAATGTTTTTTTTAATAACAAAATAATGAATAGTTTTATTTATTTTATATTTTATAAGTAACTTTTTTATTGAAAATAATTATTTTAGTTTAAGAATATAATTAAATTTTAAAAATGATTAAATATTTTTTTAAAGAATAAAGTTTTTAAGATAATTATTTTAATTTAAAAAATGGTTAGTAAAGATTAGTATTAAAACAACATATTATTTTCAAAGTAGTGGATATCGCAATGTGTATAAAAACACATCCTTATATTGTATAATTATCTGCATCCCGTTAATAGAAAAATTAAGGTCATAAAATATAAAAATCTAGTAAAAATTATTTTGACTTTAAATTGCTTTATAAAAGAAGTTTAATCATTATTTAAAACATGTTTCATATGTATAAAAATAAACAACTACTGAGATTTAAATGTTTCAACAGAAATGCTTTAAACCTATCCAAATTACTATGACACCGTGCTATTCTTTTCATTAAAATAAATTCTTCAATAGCCTTATTGTATTTATATTTAGTTTAATTCAAACTTCCTATAGTTTTAACAGACACATATATGAAGTAATTTAGGGACAAACTCTTCAAGAAAAGAGTTATGTGTATTCTGTTTTCATTAATCGTCATTGTTGGACACCGGTTCAGGTTTTTCTTAATGAAACGTTTGTTTACATATATCAAAGTTTATTCTTATTGGATTTGGGTGTTTCTTTGTTATTGAAGCTATTTGATTTCCTCACTTGATTTTTTGAACATGAACACACAATGTACTCAATGTGAGAGAGTTATTTAATTAAACATAACTCTCAACTCATTTCTTAATTAGATATTTAATATGTCTTCTTGCTCCTTTATAATAAAAGAAAAATAATTTTTTAACTATTAAAGTTTGATATTTTTTTTTATAACTTTAGGTGTTATTTTTCATAATAAAAGTCAGTGATTAGATATTTCTTATATGTCTCATGTATTTGATGATGCTCAGTGACTCTTCTTGGTAGGGACTTTAATGTTGTGGGACGGGTATACGAGGTTGTTTTTGGCATTCATTTCTTAGACAAGAATTTGTTTGGTTATGGGCACCTTTTGCGTGAATATCTATCAACTTTGAGAAAAAAATTTAAAAAAGTTTAAAAACGGTAGAATCTATTTACTATATACTTTAATATATTTACACCCATTTTATTTAATGTTTCACTTATATTATTTATTTTTTAAATTATGGAGTGCATTTCTCTCTTATGCGTCCAAAAATACAAAAAGCTTCTTCCCGTTGCTGTTGGCTTTACGAGTTTACGCCACATTTGTTTTCACATTTGAGCTTTCTAAAAAGCAGTGACGCCAGGGCATTGATCATGTCTGAAAGATTCTCTTGGATTATATGGCAATGGCAACTCAAATCTGAGTATAGAAAAAAAGAAGAAAGAAAAAAACAGAACCAAAACAAGGGTTGGATAAGACTTTGATTTGATTTTAGCAACAAGGGTATGTATTATATCATTGGAATCTACGTTTCTTTGTTACAGAATGTGAACGTGGATAGTAGTAGACGACACATATGAACCCTCACTGAAACAACAGTTTTGGAGCTAGTACTAACATGGAGTAATAATAATACCTGATACCTCATGTTTTTGGAGCTATTTTAGTTTTGGATTTATCCGCAACATCTTCACGTTGCCTTCTAATTTCTTTCACATTCATGTTTCTGGCAACTAGTGCCGACCAAAAGTGATGGAAATTTGAAATCTTCTTCTGTAGAGACAACTGAAATTCATCCTTGCCATTCGATTCATATTACATGCTTTAAGGATATAGTTACCATAGGCATGGTTGTTTTGATCCACAACCCAAAACAGTGTAACATTACGTGACACTCTAAATTGTCTCTTTCGTTATTATATAATGAACACCGTAGATGGCTTATTCATGGTCTTGTTAATTTATGGTTGCTTGTTAAATTATATTGGTTAAAGTCCATTTCGAATTTTGGAGAGAGAGACAAACAGACAGGGAAGAATAGCTGTTGAAAAGAATTGTTTTTTTTTTTAGAAAAGTACGTAAACTTTAAACTTTTCAGTGTCGCTCTGTAAACCCACCACTAGTTTCGAAGTACAAACAAAAATTAAGTGTAAAATAAAAAATAAAAATGAACAAGTGTTTTTAAAGGATGAGTTTTTTTACTCCGTTTTCCTAATAAATAAATAATTCCTTCGTAATTCTTTAACCTTTTTCCGATGCAAAATTACTGAAGATCACGTTCTTACGTTTGCAAAAAACTAGCAGAAGATCAAAAGCACTCAATTATGAATGTCACATCATTACAAAGAAAAGTGTCTTTATACATAGAAGTCACACAAAGAGAGATATTGGAAAGCCATATCAAAAGAATAGAAACAAAATCCGAACTTTACTCTTATTATTATGTCTTGACATTTTTGCTTGTGCCCTCCACATGCATTCAGGGACAATAACTAGATTCTCGTCCTTGAATTCTATTATTACAATTACATGATCACATCCACATCAACATTAATAATTGCTAACTTTGCCTGAGAATCACACGGACGAGTCCACCATAATGGAGATTTCATGAAAAAAAAAAAAAAAACAAAAAACTAGCCTCTGTCTTAGCAAAACCAATGAACATTATGTGAGGAATAGAAAACTATCCTAAGTGCATTTTCTCATCTTCTTCCTCTGTTCAACTCTCACAAACACCTTCCTCCATATCCTGCACTTCTATACAACGCTTGCTTTATATCTTCAGAACTCAGCATTGCACTTTGCTCCGATTCCTGTTACACCACAGACAAAAAAGGATACTTCTTTACACCGTACGAGCCTCAACCAAGAAACACCATCGACAGAAAATATGAAGCTACATAAACATGGTGTGCTAATGTACCTCTGAGCATGAAGCCTGCATTGTGAAATCATTGAAACAGCTAATAACACATTGTTGAATCTCAAGGCCTAAGGCTTCCAGGGTGTTTACTGTTGATTGTAACAATCCTGGTTTTCCTGCACAGCAAATTTCCACCCGTGTGTCTGAAGTCCTCTCCACTTCAAACTGCATAGACCACAAAACTATAATATAAAAACCAATGCAGGATTGCACCAATCACAATGAAGATGTGTCATATCAACAAACATTTATTTCAAAAGGGTCTATCAGAGAAATTATTACAAGTTCAAAGAACATTACACATAACTGAGTTTTATATATACATTACCTTGGGTGAATTTCTCACTAGGATTTCATTTGGCTTCACATCTTTGAAAATGCCTACCATTTTAGAATCCACTTCTACTTCTTGTTGAAGATTGTTGATCTTCTCCAGAAGTTCTTTCATGTAATCAATGGTGTCCCCAAGTATAGATGTTCTATCCATCTGTGATAAGCATTCAACAAAACAAATTAGATCTGTTAATTTCTGTTAGTGTAGTAGTACAGTACTCATTCAACGAATGACTCACACTCACTGCATACCTTACTTATCTTGGGAACAATAGCTCTCAGCATTGAGAGCCTGTCATTTAGTCTCTTTCTTCTTCTCCTCTCCGCCATTAGATTCTTGGAGGGTTGCCCCTGAAGCTTCTTTGACCGATTCTTTCTTTCCAGACCCGTTCCGATGTTGAAAACTGGCATTTCAGAGGACTGGGTTGGCTCAGCTTTGCATGTAGTTTGCAGCTCCAAATTCTTAAGCTCTTCCCCGAGCATACCGGGGTCTTCTTCTTCCATAATGGACAATGGATAATCCTCTTGACCAAGGGTGTTGAGTGGAGTATCAAGGGTAGTACTGTAGTAAGAATCGATAATCTGCGGTGAGGATTCATCGAGTAAAGAGCCATAGATTTCATTGAAGGGGTGGTAGTCGTTGTAGCTTTGAGGAACTTCTTGAGCAGAAGAAGAGTTGGGGAGGTAAGGTAGAGAGTTTTGATCAAAACAATCAAAACTACTCCAGCCATTACAGAAGAACTGGGTTTCTTCTGTACTTGGATTGGTGGTGTCCCATGTTTCTCTTCTTAGAGTCATCAGTTCCTCCAAGAAATCATGGTCATAGTGCTCCATATCACTCTCTAAATGTGTGTGCAATAGGATGCTATAATTCTTTAAGAAACACACCTTTTGAGTTCTTCTGAGAACATGTAGTATACTAAGAATGAAGAATTTATAGGGGAATACAGCGAGCCTTGTTGCGTATGGATTATTATATACAATGTGGTATGTATGATGATGATGTATTCATTAGTTTTAGAAGCTATATAGCCTAAGACAGAAATGGAATCTGCTTTTCATTTCACAGCGGTTTATGTCTTTTTCACCGAAATTGCTGCAATCAAACACAAACTATATATTTAATTGGTATTCTCAGAAAACTTTGACCCTCGTATCTGCCTGGAAACAAAAAGAATGGAGTTGTCATCATAAAACCTGCCAGGTTCCTTGTATGTTTAAAGCTGTGTAATATAAATTGTTGCCAACACCTCTCTCTCTCTCTCTCAACCCTTGAAGAAAGTTTCCAACTTGGGTCCCACTCTCCAATGCCTCCAAAGTTTGGCTTAGCTCACGAATTCAAATGAGTTGGTATTCTTATTTTGTTCTTTCTGCACTCTTCTGTATATCCTATACGTTTAATAGTTAATGCAAATAGTAATAACTTAGATGAATATGACATTAATTCTCTCTTATATGTTTACGTAGATTAATGCAGTAATAGTGTAATACAATACAACCTCACTAATTTGGTTCTAGCAGGTGAACATTGTTCATGTAGGGGTTCACTAGTCTTTGCTTGATCCACTGTATGACAGTTAAAGTATACATACACTGTTGGTGTTAATAATAATTATCAGTTAATTAGTTTCAGTAGCTGCATGCTAGTATTCTACTGCTATATATGGAAGGGTAGATTTATACATGATCTTCTATGAGTCACGGATTTTGGAGCCTTGGAAAAAGTGTACGCATAATGGTCTCTTGACGAAGAGTTTGTGACTGGCCATAGGTAGAAAGAACAACCTCACCAATGTCATTTTCTTTTATGAGCATAGAAGTCAGCTATGGTTATAACTTTATTATGTGTAGCACGAAATTACATTCTGAAATGCCAATGGGGAAAATGTAGTCATTTTCGAGGTATGATCATGGTGTGAAGAATCTAAGGTACACGTGCCATTGACAAGTTAATCTATGCAATAGGAATTGAATTTAGCAATAAAGAAGATGTAGCCTTATAGCATTCTTACAGATGAGGGCTTGTCAACCAATTTATATAAAAAAGCATCAAAACCCCACATCCAATTCAAACTGGAGAATGCGCAAAACACTATTTCATTTAAAGAAATAAAAGGTAAAGGAAAGATGAGTGCTTGCATTTGGTGGAAGCCATTTATTGGACCAATTGTTCTTAATCTTGAGATGATAGATTATTCTCAATCATTTTAGGTTAGTCGTCCATATACAATATTTTATTTGAATAATGCAGTATTAACAACCACGCGTCCTTTAATAGTACAAGTTTCACATCATTAAATTCATATTCACTCTTAAATTAAAATGTAATTAAAGCATTTTAAAATTAAATTTTAAGTTATTTAATGGTATTAATTTATAAATTTCCACACAAAAAATTCAAATTTGACAATTAATACCTGTTCACTGGAGTTTTCTGAATTGAAGTTTGAAATTGTGATACATAGTAATGACAATGTTCTTTGACTCTTGGAATCTGTCTAAGCAGCAGCCATGCAAATGATTAAGTTTAAACCGGGAGTCAATCATTACCTTCAAAAGAATTTATAGAAAGCTTGTAGTGTAATGGCCAAATATGATTTCTTTGATTAATAGAAGAGCAATTTATACTAATGATAACTTTTATCCATTATTATACTATATTTTATAGAAAATATAATTTTACATTCACTATTAAGATCTAATTAATCTTATTGTCACGAATATAAATTAAAATAATTCATGTATTTTGAAAAATATATATTACATATTTTTTATCTACATAAATAATATACTTTTTTTTAATTAATGTAAAATTATATAATTATGATTTATATAAAAATTAATCCAATCACATATTTTTAGATGAAATAATTTAATTAAAATTATTAAACATAATAATATAATAGTTGATAGATTTACACGTATAAAAAAAAGTACTGACTGTACAAAGTTTGCTAATAAAATTTAATCATAATATATTTAAAAAATGAAAAAAGGGAAATGATTACACTAAAGCGACACTGCTAACGGGATACAAGTCAATTAACTTATTTAGTTTAAAGTAAAAAATTAACCAATATAACAAATGTGTCCCCATCAAGCTTTGCTGTAATCACATCTAGTTTCAAGCACTGTTAGGTGTTAATTACAATTAGAATTTAGATGTTTCTACTTTTGTTTTCTTTCCTTTTACCTGGTTTTCAGTAAACACTATTTTTTTTATGTTTCATTTTTATTTTGCTTTCATCTTTCATCAAAATCTAAAGAGTTTTTTTTTTTTTTTTTTTCTTTTTTTAAAAGAAACAAAAA
>Ga0214543_1012151_pt1 | contig 11635 bp, 10 predicted proteins | sample CNSS2metaG_FD_160094 | JGI IMG/M metagenome (GOLD analysis project Ga0214543, IMG submission 160094) | Root nodule microbial communities from cowpea collected in UCLA plant growth center, Los Angeles, California, USA - CNSS2 | ecosystem: Host-associated > Plants > Roots > Nodule | place: USA...
ATAATAATAATAATAAAATAAATTATTAATAATAATAGTAAATGAAATAATAGTAATAATAGTAATAAAAATAATAATAATAATAATAATAATAATAACTAGTAATAATAATATATAAAGAATAATAATAAAAATAATAATTATAATGATAATAACTAGTAATAAAAATATATAAATAATAATAATAATAATAAAAATAATTATAATAATAATAATAGTAATAATTATAATAATAAATAATAATTATAATAATAATAAAATTAATAATAATAATAATAGTAATAATAATAATAATATGATAACAATAATAACTAATTATAATAATAATATATAAATAATAATAATAATAATAATAATAATAATAATAATAATAATGATAATTATAATAATTGTGCCATATTTAGGAGAAAAATTCTAAACATATCGGCAAGTCATAGAAAAAAGAAGAAGAATCATAATAATCATAGTAGTGATGGAGTCACATAGAGTTCTCAATACAACGTAAACCACAAGCATACCTATACCCTCTCTAAAATCATATACAACAAACATCAAGAGGTTAAACGATAAAAGAATTTTGGTTCAGAAGAAGGCTTTCATGCATCAATATATAATGGAATTGCATACAATATCATTCATAAAGGAAATGGCAGCTATCCTAACCTGGTTTCCCTAGCTTATTTGGAATTGTTGTGAGTTCCCCTTGATCACTAATGATCTTCCTTTGACTCTCTCAATGCAGCTCCTTTCCTCGCTCAAACCTCATGAAACTCTCAATTTTCGTATTATGTTTTCTAAGCACAATGACAACCTTGCAAAAACCCTTCTTCTAACCAAAAATTGGCCTTTTAATGGTGCCTTAATGCTAGGTAATGACCAAAAACGAGAAATTGGTTTTAATGGCTGATAATTGCCATTCAATGGTTCATTATGGACAGTTGTTTTCAGCCTCCCTTGGCTGCCCATTCTGCTAGGGTTTTCTCAACCATTTCACATTCATGCCAAAAGCAAAATTGACAAAAAGAAAACCTAATTTGATCTTACCAAGGTTTAAACCTATGACCACTCAATCACCATTCAAATGCATAACCAATTTAACCAATCATGTTTCATGATGATTAATATAATTCTATAATTATATTATCACTCAACATGCTCTAAAATATTATATATAGAAAAAAAACAATAATAATTAAGTAAGAAACAAATGGCATACTAGAACTTAAACACAAGCCTTCTCACACAATTAAGTACTCTCAACCTCTTAAGCTAATACTTTTCCACGTCATATGAATCAATATTTAATGCCATAAAGGCTCCCACTACCCGCATTTATTAATTTATTTATTTATTTATTTACTTAATTAATATTCACGGTTTTTACAGAAGGTGCATTTCCAAGGCTCCAAGGGCAAAGAAAAGGTGTACTTATGAACCAAAAACAGCAGCAAAAACATAATGTAAAATGCACAAGAATGAAAAGCTAAAAAAGGAAATTAAGACATAATTGAACTACACATTACTCTAGACAAAACATATAGATGAGAAAATTAAAATGACTCAAAATAGATGAAATAGAATATGAACAAGACTCAAACGTAAATGTAAAAGGCACACAAATTCACCACGATTGACCTCTTAGGCACAATGGTTGAAAATGGTTCCAAAGGAACAATGGTAAGAACCATATAACCAATGAGATGAAAAGAAGAAAAGCATCAAGACAAATAAAGAAAGTAATGGACAACAAAGAAAGTAATGGACAACACGAAAATTTAAGGAAAACAAGGAAGATGAACTTATCTCTTGATGCCTAGCTTGATCAACCAAAGCTCTAGATACCACATGATGAGTCTATCTTCAAGAGAAAGGAAGCCAAGAGAAAACCATGCAAAATTGATGAGACTTCCATGGAGAAGGATAAAGGTGTGGAAGATAGAATATGAGTGAAGAAGTGGTGTAGAAATGGTGTTTGGAGAAGCTCTCAAGTGAGGTTAGGCCAACACTCAAGGAAGTAGGTTAGAGGAAACCAATAAGGAGAACTCTAGCCTAAGTTGATTCACAAAAAGAGAGAAGTATAGAGTCATCTCAATAGAGTTTATCTACTATATTCATGAATGAATTTACAAGGGTCCTAAGCTGTCTATTTATAGGAGAAAATGAGAGCTAAGTAGTCTAGAAAAATGGAGGGAAAAAGGATCTAGAATGTGGTATTTGAAGCCAAAAAGAGAGCATGAGGGAAGTGTGACTTGCCACCTAAGCAAGTCACATGGATGATTTATGAAGGCACCTAGGAGAAGCTTGGTGGCCAAGCTTTGTGCAAGAAGGATATATGTCCTTTTGAAATGCGCTCTCCTTTTTGGGTAGCCTAAATCTAAGCCCAACTCTCCTTTGGTTCAATTCACTTTCAAGGCCCAAAAACCCTCCAAGGCCCAATACATGGCCAAAAAACCCTATTCTACTAGGTCCAAAATACAAGGCCAAAAATTACCTTATTCTAATATTTACAAACAAAAAGTCATAGGCCAGGTCTTCACATCTTCCTTAGTCCATGTGAAAATCATCTTGGACCTTGTATGTGCATTTGAGGCTCATTCCTCTTGTATTCTCCTAGCCTTTGCTCTTGTTGTAGGTCCCTTGGCTAGATGCATCTTATCAACTTGTTATAGCAAACAATGTAACATTTGATTTGAAAATCTTATAAAAAATCACAAGTGATACTAGATCGGTTGCTGCAAAAACCAATGTATGATACCCTTTTTCTTCCACTTCTCGCGTTGTGCTTCACTTTTAGCGTTTCCTTTTCTCCTTTTGCATTTTTCTCACCCATTTTGGATCATTTAACCATTTTCACATTTAGTGCATCCAAGGATGGCCTCCACTCACTGACTACATGTGTGCCTCCTTGCACTACCACCACACAACGCCTTCGTGCAACACCTTCACTACTACCCTGTTATTTTCAGCGAGAACAAGCTTCTAAAACTAAAAAAACTTAGTCTTTGCGTTCTCACGATCCTTCTTCTCTTCTTTTAATAAGCCTTTCAACTCTTTTATCTCTTCTTTCACCTTTTTCTCAGAGTCTATTCAACGATTTCTCCATGACTTCATTTTTTTCTCGAGCTCATTCTTCTCCTCATCCTATTTGTTCTTCGTTGTATCTCACTCCTTCGCCCAATCATCTTTATCCGAGATGTATTATGTTGGTTGTGGTGCGTGATATTATATTCTTAAATGAGAAAGAATTATCACGAAACATGAATTGGATGAATGGTTGTGCATTGATTGGACATTAGCATGGTTATGGGTTCGAACCTTGGTGAATACAAACTAAAATTTCTTTTGCCAAAATTTCTTTTGCCATGAATGTAAAAGGACAAAGAAACCCTAGCAGCCAGAAAGGGCAGCCAAGGGGTTGGAAAATCACCATTGAATGACAATTAAACTTAATTTTAATGGTATTTTCGTTTTGCACCATTTACCTTTTATTAAGACATCATTTAGTGACCAATTAAGGGAAAAAGAGAGTGTTTTTGTGGCTATCATTGTTGCATAGGAAGAAGAGAACGAATTTAGAAAGTTGTTGTGAGAATTGAGTGTAATCGGGAGCTGAATTGAGGAGAAGTGCTAGGCAACATAGTGATCAAGGAGGAACTCTAAAAAATCTCTAATTTTAAGTAAAGGAATCCAGGTTAGGGGAGCTGGACTCCGTAAATTTAATTCGTAATAGTCTTCTTGCATGATGTGTGTATGATTATATGTTTGACTTTTATCTGATTCTGCTTCAATTCGTAATTTTTGGTGCCAGGCGACTCATGCTATTATTGGGTGTTTTCTAGGTTCCTACGAGGAATCGCCTGGCAGTGGGTTATGTGCCGCCAGGCGACGCATGTTGCGCCACCCAGTTTCTGGGTTCTTGAATGAGGGGCCTGGCGGTGATGAAAACCCGCCAGGCGACGCAAACCACTTTTGGTTCGATTTTGATGTTTTTGGTGTTTTGGAATGATTATAATCGAGGAAAAATGGAGTTCTTATATGTGTTGATTGTTGAGGATTAAGAATCGTTGTAATTACGTTGTATATTAAGTATTAATGGGGGAAAATTGCATGAACCTGGGTTTTAGGGTTTGGAACTTGAGGTTTTGGGGTTATAAGGTTAATTGATAGTTGAATTCCACTAGAAAAGTCTATGGACTAAGGTTGGAATGCATATTCGATCAAGTTTAAGCACCACAAATATAGGACAGGGTAAAATTCATAGAGAATGGAAATGGGCATTGAGTTCGAGAGTTTCGTAGGTGCAGGAATTGTTGGAATTCTCCAGAATTATATGCATCGCCTGGCGGCACTTGGATGACTGTCAGGGCAACAAGCACATATCAGTGGAGCATGCAGCGGAAATGGCAACGAGAGGGAAATCCATTGTGGGGTTAGTTGTGATAAGGAAAAGTAGAGTGGTGACATGTTGGCTATGGTGTTAGGAAGAATAAATAACGCAAAAGGTGATATTAGTGAGAAGTATAAAATCTAAGTTGAATTATGAAAGATTTGTGTATATATGTTGATAGTGCAGCAAGGTCAAACAAATAAGAATCTTACTGTATGGTGGGGTAGAGTATCATTTAGGAGTTTGATCTATGATGTGAAGGTGCTTAGAGTGAATGTCAGTTATAATTCAAAGATAAAGTCTAAGTGTGGATTTACATATAATTGAGGGGTGATGGCTGTAAGAACTAGAACCAATGACAAGAAATAAGTAGTATGAGTGGATGGTGGCATACTGTGAGTGAGTAAGGTTGACTTTAAGGAAGTCTAATTTTAGTCTACTTGGGTGGTTGAACTTAAATGGGAATAGGAACCTTGATAATAAGTGACCACGTAACAATTGGTAAATAAATTGGTGCGAATTATCGTGACTCTTGAAGCCTTGAATGGGGAGTGTAATTTGTTCTGGAGATTTAAAAACCAGTACTGCGCAGGTACTGATACAACGCCTGGCAGTGCGGTTGGACCGCCAGGCGATAGTTGCTAAATTAGAGAAGTACTAGAACGTGTGGCGCCTAGCGGTGAGGGTCTTCCCATTAGGCGACACCTATAGACAAAGACACCTGAGGCGCTTGGTGCCTGGCGATACGTGTCGCCCGCCAAGCAGTCTGGAAGCGTGGTGCGTGATCTACAAGGCTTTGATGATATCTCAAAGGTTGGCTTGCTGGTGTTCCTTGAGTTATGGCTCAGAACGTATCCTTTAATTGTGGCTCGGATAGGGGTTAAGCACGTGGCATTCCTTGAGTTGTGGCTCGGAATGGAATCTCTTGAGTTATGGCTCGGGATGGCGGATGAACAAGAGGAACTCTTGAGTTGTGGCTCGGGTTGGCGAGTGTTGCCAATGTGAGTGTGCGCGTTGTAGCATGTACGGATAGGTCTAGTTAGATTGCCCTCCTTAGTATTAAGCTGATGAGTTTGGTAGTCTTAGGACGTTACGAATGTTATTCATATTGGGAACTCCACCTGGCATTATGGAGTGTGGTCCCTAGCATGGTTTCCCGCACGTGTTCTATCAGTTGTGGCTAGTAGGTGTGGCAGCAAGACATCTTGAGATACTCATCAGAAGACGTAGAAACACGATTAACATGGTGGTGGCCATGTGGTATGGAATCAAAGGATGGAATTCCTTTGGTGTGATTGTGATATATATGTTTACTTTAAATGTTAGCTCACCCTATCTGCTTGTGTTTGGCGATGATCGTGTACGCGGTACACGGGAGCAGATGATGTTATAGGTGGATCTAGTGAGACTTAAAGCTGAAGCAGGGCTAGTCTAGGGAGAAGAATTTTATCAAAGTTTTTATGTTTTATGATTTTAAATAAATTGTAATATTTTATATTACTAGACTTTGATGATTGTAAGGAATTTTATAATTTTGGTTTTAAAGTTTATTCTATGATGGATGGAAGTTTAAATTTTCCCACGTTTTTGGGAAATGATCTTTCAATAAAAGAAGTTTATTTATTATTTCTTTATTTTTTTTATTATTTAAATCTGTAATATTTGGTCGGGATGTTACAACTTGGGTTCGAGTAATATATGCCATTAGTGAATTAATTCAATTATTTTATTATTTTGCTTGGATGCTAGAACAAAGAGCGCGATAATATAATTATAGATGAGTATGAATTATCACAAAACATGAATTGGTTGATTGGTTGTGCCTTTGTTTAGTAATTAGGAGGATGTGGGCTCGAACTTGGGCTAATGCAAATTAGCCTTGACTTGTTCATGTTCTATTATATTTTTTGTTTTGCTATGCTAGGGAGAACCTAGAAACCCTAGTAGCCGAGAAGCCAAAGAGGCATGGAATGACTAGTTACCTTAAATGATATTTTCATTTTGGTGTGTAAAGGGCCATTATTAGAGTACTAAAATGTGACAAAGGAGAGTCTAGAGAGTTTTCTGCAAAGGCTAGGAGAGGACTTAAAGTTATAGCGATTCTGGATCAAGGGGGAAGCTTAGAAGCACTCTTGGAACAATGAAACCAGGTTAGGGGAGCATATGCAATTGTGGTTTCCATTGTATTGAGTTCTCTTTGTGCCTCAATCACTACTATGATTATTATGGTTCTTCTTTTAGCTTGACGAGATGTTTAGAGTTTTACTTCTAAACATGACACACCTACTATTATTATTATTATTATTTATTCTTATTATTATTTTTAATTTATTTTACTATTATTATTTTTTTATTACTATTATTATTGTTGTTACTATTATTATTACTATTCTTATTATTATTATTTTATTTTACTATTATTATTATCATTATTTTTATTATTATTATTATTATTAATTATATTTTATTTTATTATTATTAGTATTATTAATATTATCATTATTATCATTATTATTTTATTATTATTATTATTATTTTATTTTATTTTACTATTATTGTTATTATTATTTATTATTATTATTATTATAATTATAATTATTATAATTATTATAATTATTATAATTATTATTTCTATTACTATTATTATTATTTTATTTTTATTTTATTTTACTATTATTATTACTATTACTATTATTTTTATTATTATTTTTATTTTTATTATTATTATTTTTTGTATTATTATTAGTATTATTATTATTATTATTTTATTTATTTATTATTATTATTATTATTATTTTATTTTACTATTATTTTATTATTATTGTTATTATTATCATTATTTTATTTTATTTGTGATTTTATTATCGTTATTATCTTTTATTATTATTTCTTTATTTTATTGTTTTTATTATTATTATTTTGTCTTATTAGTATTATTGTTCTATTATTATTGTTCATTTTATTTTTGTTATTATTATTTTTATTTGTATTGTTTCGTTTTATTATTATTATTATCATTATTGTTGTGGCTATTGTTTTTATTATTATCATTATTACTATTTTATTGCTCGTACGATATTTTGGGACAATGGGTATGTGTTCTTCCTAGTTTGTATATTGTTTGATGGGTCAAGATTGTGTGTTGAGTATAACACTTTGTTTTGATGGTTTTATATGAATTTATTGTGATTCTTCGGGATGTATGAAAGGAAGGATATGGTTGTGTTTTATGTATGATCATGTGATATTGTGTACTTGAGTTCAAATTAATGATATGAAAGTGTATTTACTTGTCATGGATGCATGTTTTGCGTGAATTGAGTGTCTTGTGTAAATAGGTTCATTTGAACCTATTCTAGGGTGCCAAAAACTAGTAAATTACCAGTTACTAGTGTGGTGTCTAGCAGAGCGGTGTAAACTGCTAGGAGATAAGCCACAAAGTGAACTCTAGAGCAAAACCTGAGAGCTGGCGCTTGGCAATGTAAGTGGTCTCGCCAGACGGTGTGTTGTAGAACTGGGCTTGGACCAAAATCCAGTGGGCTGGCGCCTGGCGCACCAAGTGTCCTACCAGGTGATCTAGAACTAGTTTTCGCCAGGCGATGCGAACAAGACGTCAGGCAGTTCCAAGTGCTGAATTGGACTGCGATGAGGATTCTACACAACTTTGGGGTAACACGTGGCCACTTGAGGAAGCAGCCTGGTGGTTTTGGAAGTCCAGTGGAGTGTGTGAAATCGTGGCTCGTACGGATTGGGATAAATACGAACTGTTGTTCATATTGGGGAACTCCACTTGGTGTTGCGGATTGTGGCCGTGACAAGATTATTCCCATGTGTGGACTAAGGTGGTGGCCTATAGTCGGAGGGCCGAGTAGACATTCGTGGCAGTAAGAATCGATCAATGTAATAATCAAAGGGTGTAGAATCAAGAGGTGTCCAGGGGAAGATGTGAATGTTGGGTTTCATAAGTGGGGTGACATTAGAGTCATGGGTTTTAAATTGTTAAGTTATCGTGTATGGTATTTCTTTTATTTGAGCTCACTCTACCTGTGTGTGTTTGACGATGATCATGTAACTCGTTACATGGGAGCAAATGTTGATGCAGGTGAGCACGTGAATACTTAGAGCCAGAGTGGGGACAACATGAGAGTTTTTACATGGAAATATTTTTATTGATTATTTTTGTAGTCAGTAATATGAATCATTTTATATTTGTAAGAGTTGAACGTATTTCTGAATTTTATCTTTTGGCGCTTATATACTAAAGTTTTAATTTTTCTTGCATTTTTGGGAAGTATTTTATTAATAAATGTTATTTATTAATATTTCTATTATTTTAATTCTAAATTAGTAATATCCAGCTAGGATGGTACAACCACCATCATGGAACATCCATGTTCTTCATGCTCGAAAACGAGAACACAACACTTACAAAAACGTGAACAAAAATCAACCATCTGTAGGAAATCACAAACCTTAAATCACGCCTCCCCTCCCCCAAATCGCGAAACTACCTTCGCTGCAATGACGAGTTTCTTCATGCTGCCACCACCTACACGTCACACCACTATCAATGATAGATCTCCACCCACGCACAACACCAATCTGCCACGCACCTACAACGCAACGAACTCACACCTAGTTCGCGAGCTCCAAATTGCACTTCGCCAAGCTAGAACACAAATGAGCCAAACATCAAGTTCTCGCAAGTGGGCAGAGCCTAGCAGCAGCGGAGGAGGTGGGTGGGTGGCCAAAACTGTTTTCCAAAGAGAGAATGCACGGGGAAGAAGAAAAAGAAAATTGATTCGCGATTTTTGAACCCTAACGAACCTTATGGTCTTGGTTCAATTTTTAACCGAGGTAGAAAACAGTATTTGGCACCGGTCCAATTCAACCCGAGGTCAAACATCACTGCCCTAATGACATTTTTGAAATATTAGCCAACTTTTAGATTTTGGGTCTTCAAAACCGAGGCATATAAGACCTTTTGGCATCGGTTTTTTTAGAACTGAAGCATAATTATGCTTTAGGTATATGCTGAATCGAGGCAAAAAAGTTGGAAAAAATTGCGAAAATGTCACTGCCCCATTTTATGCTTCGGTTAAGTGATAACTGAAACCTATAACGCGATTAAGTGATTATCTAGGGCACTTACTCTTTCAAAGGAGACGATATCCTCTACCTCAGCCCCATCATACATGTATATGTTATTCAACCACCACATGAGTGTAGTTGACCACCTAAATTTAGAAAAGTACAGTTTCACTTGAGGGTCTACCCAATTATAGCCCTCTGTCGTCAGCCAATATGATTCCCCTAATTCAGTTGATGGTTCTTCTTGGGTTTCTACAATGACATGTCGAGTTTTAAAAGATGAAGCACTAGAGGAAGAACTAGATCTAGTATCAAACCTACCTAACCCCTCACCATCATTGTTAGAAGACATGTTGGAACTAGTAGAAAACATACCTACTACTTCTCGACAATAGACACTGGAAATTCTATGGGGGATATCGACAACAAAAGGAAGATTTGGAGAGCAAGGTGCTCAAATGAGACAAATGCATCTCTTATTTATAGCAAATTCATGGGGCCTCTTTAACTTCCATCTTTTCAATCTCAATCGTTAAACCTTTTTAAATCTAATGGCTAAGTGGTTACAACTGTTAGACTTTTGAATGTCACATCAATCTCTACAAGACCTAACACCTATCAAATAAACAAAACTATTATACATATGGGACGAGACTACCAAGGAAATACAAATTTTCTTTGCACATATTAGTCAAACAGATACTTGTATCTTAGTGGTAGTTTGAAGACTCAAGTAGCATGTTGAGCCTTAGGGGGGTGGTGGTGTACTTTATGTAACCGAGAACATCTTGGTCACTTAAGCTTAAGATGTTCTCGACTGTAGATATATGCTCAGAATGACATCATGCTGGCCAGGACATAATTGGTAAATTGTGATTAAGTTAAGGTAATGACTAAAGCATATTAGTGGAGTATTAGGCAAAATTGATTAAGGTGATTATGTACGTGGATCAAGCCCATCCAGGTAAAAGCCCATAAATACAGTATAAAACACAATGCATGAGGTAAATTAATTATGTTCTATTATTGAAACATTTATTACCATCTGACGCACTTGACTTACTTGAACATTGTCTTTTGCTACCCTTCGGTCTTGAAGAGACGAAGACCTAAGATATCTCAACTTGAAGGTGTAAGGATAGGAGGTCGAAGCACGTGGGAGGAGCTACTCGTAAAGGTACAGGATATTTGGTCTCACAAGAACAATGCATCCGGTCATACATATTACCGTAGTGTTATTTACATACTACTTACAACACAATACATCATAGAATACACATTCACACCATATCTAACAATTGTGGATTAAAAAAATCATCATTTATGCAATTGTTTTCAAAGAAATGACGCTTAAGAAACCGACTTCCACTTAATTAACTAATTTTTGTTTGAGCGAAAATCATCTAGAAAACAAATTAAGGTTTGCACTATGTTTGATTCTAACTGAAGTACAAACATTATCATTCAAGCGAAATATTCACTTAAACAAGAAAATCTAAAAGAGCAAAGCTTATATTTCTTGTTGGCACAATAATCCACTCGTGAAATGAATGAAAAAATAAATAAAAATATTTAAGAAAATAATACTTACTCAAAAAAAAATTAATTTTATCGAAAGTATAATTGTCTATCTTTTAAACTGTGACTTTTGAAGGGGGAAAAATGGTATCGAAATTTCAGTGAAAGATAGAAAAAATTTCAAAGAAATTTAAAGAGATGACATGTACAAGATTTTATAAAAATTGTAATTGATATACTGAAAATAATAATCTTTATTCTTTTAAAAACCATCAACATAAAAAATATGGGTCTTTTGGTAAGTGATTTAGGACAAATTTTATGAAATTATAAGAAGTGAGGTATAATTTGCTAAACATTTTAATCAATATGGAAAATGTGTGCTGAATGATCCAATATTATTCATGTTCTTTTGGCTGGTGATCCATGTTTTATTCCGTGCCGCTCACAGCACAGAATTAAATCAAGGCTTAATTATCATTTTGGTCCCCTAATTTGTTGGGTTGGTTCATTTTGGTCCCCTTATTATTTTTAGGTTCAATTTGGTCCTCTAATTCTTTAAAAGGTTCAATTTGGTCCCTGCCGTTAAGTCAACTTTAACACCGTCTCCGTACATGCCACGTGTCATTTTGTGGAATT
>Ga0214543_1012152_pt1 | contig 11635 bp, 4 predicted proteins | sample CNSS2metaG_FD_160094 | JGI IMG/M metagenome (GOLD analysis project Ga0214543, IMG submission 160094) | Root nodule microbial communities from cowpea collected in UCLA plant growth center, Los Angeles, California, USA - CNSS2 | ecosystem: Host-associated > Plants > Roots > Nodule | place: USA...
ATTATAAAATATAAAAAAAAAAAATATATATATATATATATATATATATATATATATATATATATATATATATAATTAAAGATATAATAAATTTAAGGCAATAGTGTTTGACATGCTCAATAGTGTCATGCCATTGTGGAGTTAAGGCAAAAAGAAATTTAAATATACTTTAGTCCCTTAAATTCTTTGATACCTTTTTAATAAGATTGTGATGTAATTTTGAACTCTAAAACAAATATTTCTCTTATGTGATTGTTGATTCTAAAAATGCAATCTTAATAGACTTGAAGTCAAAACTGTCAATGATTAATCCCAATGATCTTATTTTAAGGATTTTGAAGTTAAAACTTAACATTTTATGTGAAAATGGAAATAAGGTCCAAAGAGGAACCCACATTTCCCAAAAAAAATATAAAAATTGTTCCAAATATAAATTATTATTCACCTTAGACTTCAACTAAGAAATGTGTTTGTTTTAATATATATAATAGTTTCACCTGACTTAAAAGTTGAAAACCAGTCACAATTTAATATATCTTACTGTATTAGATCTTCCAAATTGTCTTTTAATTACAAATCTGTGATAAAACTCTAACTTCAAAATGTACAATACATAATGTTATATCAATACATAAATTAAACTAACAATTATCATAAATGTTTGAATAAAATAAACTAACATAGCATAAATGTGTGCGTGTGAAACTAAAGGGCAAGATATTCTAAGTTCTTTTACCGCCAACGTTTTGATCTCATGCTATCATTTATATGAAAACCTAATTTAATTGATTATCGAATAAGTCTGTAATACGCCAACATTTGTTCATTAAACGGTTTCTGTAATTGAATCAGAAATAACATAAACATATTACTAGTTTTACAAATTATATTCAATAATTGAAATAACATATTATTATCTACTTTGGTAAGTTCTGAAATATGTAAACCATTAGATAATCTCAAAACTTGGAGATTCACTCAAAGTAAAAGTGTAAGAGGACACGATTGATTTGGACTAGGATAGAGAGGCAAAGCAGATTGTAAAAAGAAGTATATATGGATGGAGGAGGGAACGTGTTGGTGGCAGGGACCGGAATCCCACTATCTGATTCGGATGAAGGAGCTATCCAAAAAGAAAAAAATGGATCTGTTAAAGTGAGAGACACAAGAAGATAAAAGAAGTATGATGCAAGATGATTCCGAGTGATATTGTCACCGTCTTCTAATTGCTCACTCAAACCTTTAGCCCAAATGTCAATTGCTAAATGAGAGAGAATTCATGTCATCCAGAAATGATGAAAACCGAGAATTAAGTTGTGGACATCATTAATCCACACCATCATTATTTTTTAACAATCGGATACACAAATCTTGTGACCTATATGTCTAACAAATTTAAGGTCAATCTAGCGATAGTAGAAAAGGGATTCAAGTTATTCTTATTCTTTAATTATCAAGATTTGCTTCCTTTAGTAGAAGTAGATGGGTTTCAAAATTTAACTGATGGAGTCACCAAACACCTGGCTTGAATTCGGAGGAGTTTATGAAATTACTCCAGTACAATAGTTTTAGGCACTAAGGAAGTGGTGGGGCCAGAACATTACTCCCTGAATGGTATGCAATATTCCAATTTAGATTCCTTTATATATGGATCTTTATCGCATTTAATGAAGTGAAAATAAGAAAAGCCTGTTGCGGACGGAGACCAGTCAAACATGACAAGCAGCAGCACTTTACTTGCTGCTATTCTGAAACTTCTCATCATTTTCTTATTCGCAGGTTGGGTTGTTCTTTGGCTTCTGAAGCCCACCCAAATATGGACAAGAAAATGGAAACAATTAGAAGATAGCGCTAATAATACAATTTTTGGATACTATGGTAAGAACGTGGAATCTCAACTTCAATTACTCATACCGTGTAGTGGTACTTTCATGTTTCTCTTCAATGTAACTGTTACTGCATAGCAGCTGAAATTCCAAGATGGATCATACTTTTCTGCAGGTCTTAGCTTCGCTGTGTACACGTTTCCTGTAATTGCTATTGCAATAATTGGACTTCTTTTATTGGATTTAAAAGCTGGATACCAAAGCAGGTAATAATATGTAAATATCAAGAGCTGTTCAATTATTGTAATGGACATCAAAAATTGTTTCGTTGTACTACAGAAGTGCAAGAAGTCCATCAGAAACGAACTTCTTCTCAAATCCGCTGGTAGTGAACAGCACACTGGGAATCTTATCCAGTATTGAAATACTGGCAGCTTTCCTTTTTATTGTCTTCTTAGCATGGACCTACTACTCTCGTATTTCTTCAGACTTCAAAAAGTTGGTGCCATACAAATCACTGAAGTTGAATACGTAAGTGTTCTTGATACGCTTATGTTGGGTTGCTAGAAAAAATATTATTTCACCGAGTTAACTTACTATATATCTTGATTTCAGATGGCAACTCAAGTATCACAGAGTAGCAACCCGGTTTGGCTTGCTATCAGAAGTTTGTCTTGCTTTGTTGCTCCTCCCTATTTTAAGAGGGTTGGCAGTGTTTCGCATACTTGGCATTCAGTTTGAAGCTTCAGTTAGATATCACACCTGGGTCGGAACTGCAATGATACTATTTGCTACAATACATGGTGCAAGTACTTTGTTGGTATGGGGGGTCAGCCACCATATTCAGGATGAGGTGAAGCATAAATCATGTACCTTCTGTTATTTTAATTCGGAAACACTTTCTCTACCGGACAGATTTTTCAATATTAATTGAATGTAATTCTTGTGCAGTAGCTAGTGATTAGTTTTCTCCTTCTCTAATCATATTTTTCAAACAGATTTGGAAGTGGCAGAAGACTGGACGCATATACCTCGCTGGGGAGATAGCACTTCTTGTGGGGCTAGTCATTTGGGTCACTTCTCTTCCCCAAATTAGAAGGAGAAAGTTTGAAATCTTCTACTACACGCATCATTTCTATGTGATATTTCTTGTATTTTTCTTATTTCACGGTGGGGATAGGCACTTTTATACGGTTTTCCCAGGGATATTCCTTTTTAGCCTTGATAAATTGATACGAATCATACAATCAAGTCCAAAAACTTGCATGGTTTCAGCTAGAATTTTTCCTGGCAAAGCTGTGGAGCTAATTCTGCCCAAAGATCCAGGTATTTTAGTTTCTTTATAGCAGTCTGAAATTGACCATTAGAATCGCAAGGGGGGGAAATTATTTAAACGATAGTTTTTAACGATTTGCAGGGCTGAAATATAACCCCACAAGTGTTATATTTTTGAAGATACCAACCATATCTCATCTTCAATGGCACTCTTTCAGTATAATATCTAGTTCCAGGGCTGATAACCACATTTTGTCAGTGATAGTAAAATGTGAAGGGTGGTGGACTAATTCTCTTTACGACCTGATAAATGCTGAACTAGACAAAACTGAAGATAAAAGGAAGGGAATACCTGTTGCAATCGAAGGACCTTATGGACCTGCTTCTTTGGACTTTTTGAGGTGAACAAAGACATTATATTCAACACTTCTAATAGTATAATTCCTCAGTTGTCCCTTGTCATCATTTTTTTTTTTTTTCTAATGTGAAAAACAGTGAAAAAGTATAAGGTAATCCGGGTTAATGGAAAAATTTGTCTGCAGATATGACACCCTTCTTCTGGTTGCTGGAGGAAGTGGAATAACCCCATTTCTGAGCATTTTGACAGAAGCTAATTCAGCTGCCAGCAAAAGTAGATTTCCCTCGAGAATACATCTTGTGCATGTCATCAAGAAAGCACAAGACTTCTGTCTGTTACAGTCAATCTCACATCTGTTACTCGACCAATCAACTAAAAGTTTTCATTTGAACCTAAAGTTGTTTATAACCCGAGAAACACAAACAGGGGTAGGAATGAGGGAGCTACTAAATGAGTTCTCTAAAGCAAGAACCCTGCGAGTGAACAGCGTGTGTTCAAATTATGCGGCATACGGGCCTGAAAGTCCGTCTTGGATGGCTGCCATTGCTGGATTTTGCTCCATTACTTTTCTAATTTTCCTAATCTGCTTCAACCATATTATAATTCCATCTGGAAAGCGCTCCAAAATGGCCAAAGAAAAGACTCCCTCTTGGGTCGTGGATCTTCTTCTGATAGCTGCTTTTGTCCTTGCTTTAGCCTGCAGCGCCTCGGTGGCAGTCTTTTTGAGATGGAGAAGGCTGAGGAAAGGGATTCCTCAAATCTCGCATAGAGAAATTGAAGCCCTTGATCTATATTCAGATGAAGCTAGAAATGCACTTGAAGCACACGAGGTGTATTTTGGGGGAAGGCCTAACTTTAAAGGTAGTGAACTCATCGTTTCTTTACTATGTTTGTAATAATGCATATTGACGAAAACAATTGACAGCTTAGAAGCTTTGAATTGAACAGAAATATTTGGCAAGCTCCGAAATGAAAGCGATGGATCTAATATTGGAGTATTGGTTTGTGGACCTGAGAGCATGAAGGAATCGGTGGCGCTCGCATGCCAGCAGGAATCCGAGTGTTTTAATGCAAAGAGAACAGAATCCTGCTTCACTTTCCACACTCTCAACTTCACGCTTTAGTAGATCAAGTGTTAGGCACTGTTCCATAAGTATTCTCGTTATTATTATACTGAATGTAATAGTGAAAAGGAGTGAAAGTGAAAATAAAACACATAACAACTGTTATATTTTCATTAGAAAACATTATTCATAGAATAGTATTATAGTTTTAAAAAAATGTTGTTGTGATGTTCCTTTAACAACGTTCACATTTGAGTGAATGTAATCAAACTGTCGTATACAGAGATTACATTGAAATATTCTCTTCGGATATTTGGACGCTATTTTCAAGATGTATTGAAAAGAATTTTAGCAATTGAAAATTTCAAGCATGTGTAGTGCGTGCAGATGGCGCCGCCTGTGTTATGGGCATACATTTGTGGTCATTTTCATATGCTATTTACAATTTACAAAACCATTAATTAATTCTAACCACAGAAGAAAGCAAGCCAATCCGCTTTCAGATACAAGTGCCAAAATTCTTTATAAAGTCACTGTCTCTAACAAGTTGAATCTCGCTTGTTGGCTGAAACTATAAATACTAGTTTTACCTTGATTAGGTACAAGAGGAGTTTGCTTGGAAACTCAACTAATCCAATCCAAAACAAAACAAGTCAAACCGTGATGTAGCAAAATCCAAACACAAAAGGCTCAACGATAAAGAAAAAAAAAAGTCCAATTATGTACAGTAAAAACAACTCAAACCCGCGTGGAAGAGGGTTGCAAAGGCGCCGCCTCATCGAAATCGTCGCCGCTGCGAACCAAATCGGACAAGACTTTTCCGGGCGCCTCAGGCGGATTCTCTCCGAGGAGAAGCGCGACGACTTCCTTCATGGTGGGTCTTCTCTGGGGGTCAGGGTGGCAACAAGCCAAGCCAAGCTTCAAAACCATCTCCATTTCTTCCTCATCGTACTCCCCTTGGATCCTCGCATCGGCAGCCTCACGCGCGCACCCCTTCGCGTACAACTCCCTCACCCAATCAATGAGCACCACCTCCTCCTCCGCCACCGAAGTCTCAATGGGCCGCCTCCCGCACGCCACCTCCAACAGCACCACCCCAAAGCTGTAGACGTCACTCGCGGACGTCGGCGCCGCAACCGTGGCCAGCTCTGGCGCCAAGTAGCCCAACGTTCCCACCACACGTGTAGTGTTGGGAACCTCCCCGTGCGTGTAAAGCTTGGCCAAACCAAAGTCCCCGAGTCTCCCTCGCATGTCGGCGTCCAACAATATGTTACTGGACTTAATATCTCGGTGAATAACGACCTGGTCCCAACCGTGGTGAAGGTAGTTAAGCCCCTCTGCCACGTCGACAAGGATTCGACGGCGTTGCTCCCACCCTAGAAGCTTCTCGGGGCGATCGAAAACCCACCTGTTCAGACTCCCATTAGGCATGTAATCATAAACAAGCATAAGCTCGTTACCCTTTCTACACCACCCTCGCATTTGAACCAAGTTCTTGTGCTGAAGCCTCCCCATACTCGATATCTCCGCCATGAATTCCCGCAGCCCTTGCTTCGAATCGTGGTTCACACACTTCACCGCCATATGTGTTTTGTTCGGCAACGTCCCTTTGTACACTCTCCCGAACCCTCCCGAACCTAACAGCTGCTCCTTCCCAAATTCCCCTGTTGCAGAACTCAATTCCTCGTACGAGAATCTATGTGGCCAGTACTCTAACTCCCAATCCTCGATCTCCTCGTCTTCTTCATCTTTCCCTTTCTGGATTCGCCACCATAAGTAAACACCACAACCGCATATAACCACAAAAACTACACAACCAACAACAATCCCTGCAATTGCGCCGCCAGAAAGCGAGGAAGACGACGATTCCGGTTCGAACACCGGTAAGTTTGTCGTATTCAGCTCCCTCGCTGGCCCTGAATCGCTGAAGCTCCATGCCAGAACCCTCTGCGCCTCGATCCAGTTCGTTTTGGAAGCGGAAAACCCGACGTACATGTCAGCTGACACGTAGTTACCTATGGTAGGAACAAAATGTGAAAGTGTAGGCTTGGACGGGCGCGAAACGCCGATTGGCGCCACCGTTACGTTGAACAGCAGATTCTGGCCGTCAAAATCGATCCAGGCTCGGATATTCTGGCCGGTTCGCATGCGCACCGGCACGAACCCCTCGGTGGAATTGTAGTAGCCGGCAGGGGTGTAGAAGGTGGATTCGATGTTGTTGAGGTCGATGCCGATGTGGTTGTCGTCGATGTCGTTGAATTCAGGGTTCTGGCCGGTATCGAATTCGACGGCGACAAGGGGGAAAAAGGTGGGGGAGGTGGCGTTGGTGAATAGGCCGAAGTACTGGCTGGCGATGGCTCCGGGAGGGTCGGTGGTGTTGCAGAGGACGAAGGCGAGGCCAAAGCCGGGACTGGTAGGGATTTGCGGCAAGACAGAGAAAACAAAAGAGGTTGAGAATGAAGTGATGGATGAGGATGAGGAATTGGAAGAAGTTTTTGTGATGGGAACTTTTGTGGGATAGAAGGCGCGGCCGTAAGAGTACTGGTTGGAGTCGTTGGTCATGCGGATCACCGATGAGTCCACGCGAGCGTCTTTCACCAGAGTGAGGTTGGTTATGCCGGTGAAGGAGTTGAATAGGAAGTCCAAGCAAAGTGAAGGAGTCGCAAAGAGAGCGAGGTGAAGAAGAAGAATAACCAACCACATGCCGGAAAATGGTATTTCACCGGCGACGGGGATTTTTGAAGGAGACATAGGTGGCTGTCCCCCTCTAGGCCAAGTATGTTTTGGGTATGCCCAGGACTTGTATGGTTGGATTTTGTTTCAACTCTTCCTTTAACAGCGTTGAACAATCAATATCAATTAATGCTCATATTATTTCAGAAGTGAGGAATGTTATTTTTGTTTGACTATTATTGTTCTAAAAAAATTGTCAATTGAGACTTTTTTTTTAGCTGATATTAATAATTTAATAAAGATTGAATATTGTAAACTCAATTCAATGAGCTGGATCACTTATTAAGGTTACTCAAAGAAAATGAAAAGTAATCGCTGCGTACCGTCAGCAGTCAGAGGTGTAAAACCCTACTCTCAATTTTTCTGGTTTTCGTAGTGTCTTTTTGAAAGTCCACTTGCCATATCTCTACTGAGAGAATGATGACGTGGGTCTTTTTACGACGGCTAATTACAATTTTAGATTTTTACAATAACTTGTATATTTTCTTAAGTTTTAATTGATTAACTACAGAGTTTGAATATTGAAAGGCTCACGTGATTGATATAAAAAGTTGAATTTTTAAAAGTTATTTATTTGCTTAGTTCTAAAATATAGTATTTTGCGGTAGTAGCGTAGCGTGATAATGTCTGACTTTGATGCGTGAGATTGTGAGATTGTGATAATGGTGACGTGGTACTCTTTTGGTAGAAAGTTAGGTTCTTGTGGTTGGGAGCTCGGGGCAGCAAGCTCTCATGGTGACAGAGTCTTTGTGGAGATCTCATGGTAACGGTCTGGTGACGGCGGATCAGGAATTAGATGGAGGGTGGTGGAATTTTTTAAATAAATAGTACACTCTCACCTTTTTTTTTTCTCCAAAATATCACATTGCAGAATTGTATTTACTCAAATAGTATGTATAGTGTTTTACTTTATAATTCAATCTTCGGATAATCAAATTCTGAAATATTTTTTTCATTAGTATGTTTTTAATATGAATAAGAAAAATTAGCACAGTAAAAGTGTATTATTATTTGAGTAAATTAAAGCAAATTAAATTTACATTGTGCTGTTTTTGGAGAAAGAAAAGTAGCCATGTACTATTATGTAAAAACAATGAGGGTGGTTTAAGTAAAGGAGAAGTATTGTTATTACGAGGTTGAAATGAAATTTATAATAATATATATTTTTTATAATAATGTAGTTATAAAAAATAATAATAGTATTTTTGGCTAATATATTAGAGATAATTATCTATTTGTATTATTTTAAAAAAGCTTTTACTTGTATGGTCTTTGAGATGGGTTCATGTAATTTCTAATGTTGGTTTAGTAATTGTTTTATTATGATGATTGGTTTAGGGTTTAAGATTGGTTCAAAATGATTATTATTACTTGATTAGTTAAAGAAACATTGTGTAAGGTGTTATTGGTTTTGTCTTGTACTTGTCGATTAGATTAGTAACTTTTTTATCTTGTCTAATACTTATCGATCATCTCTAATATTTCTCAACAAGACTATTACTTTTCAATCTTACTTGTTATTTCTCGATAAAATGGTACTTATCAATTATTACTTGACAAGATGGATATTTCTGGAAATAAGACTCGCATATTCTAGTTTATTAATTTATTTAATGTTCAGTTAAACCTAATATTAGTATAAAAATGACAAACAAGAAAAAAAATATCAAACACACAATAAATACCCTAACAATATTACAAATGATATATTTTACATTAACGAGTAATTAGTGTCCTAAAATTGTTAAAGCTAAATTTATGGTTAGAAAAAAACGTTTTCATATGTCCCAAAATAAAAAGTTTAAGTTGAATAAGAAATTTATGTGGGTTTAATTAAGTTTTAAATATCTATGAATTTAATTATTTTTATTTCAAGTTCTATTTAAAAAATATGTTATAGTGTTTAAAATATATTTTACGTTTATCTATGTCTTGATTTTGTTATCACAAGGAATGATAAGATTATTAATTTCGTCTTTTCATCTCAAACTAATCAATCAACATTTTCTTTCTTCAATCTCCTCAAACTCTCCTATCAATTTGTTTTTAAAAAGAAAAATAGAATTGACAAAGAGAGTTGAAAAAGTTGAGAAAGGAACAATAATTGATTGGTGAGTTGAAGACAAAAAAATAAATAATAACTACATAAATCAAATAACACTTGAATAAAAATAAAAAGTATTTTTACATTTAATAAAATAAATTTGTTAATACAAATTTAATTACATATTTAAAACCTTGCTTAAGACTTAATTAAGCATTTTACCTATATTTATTTGATGCCAAGTTTTTTATTATGATAACAAGGAGCCCTTTCTTTGTTAGTGTGCACCGTGTTTTTCTATAGACGAGTTCCGTCTCAATATATTGGGCCTTGCAGTGATCCAATTGTAGCTTAATTTTGGGCTTCAAGGGAATGTTGATCTTATAACACATTCTTCTCGCACCTCCAAAATATTTCCTACATCTCCAAAAAAATTTAAATTACAAAAATATCCTTTGACCAATTAAGTAAAGTCACAGATAACACACTTCAAAATTACTTTTGAATGTCGACTTTCAGAAATCAAAATATATTATCAAAAGTTAACTTTCGATAGTCAAAATATATTACCAGAAGTCAATTTCTGAAAGTCAAAATATATTACTGAAAGTCCACGTCCGAAAGTTAAAATATATTACTGGAAGTCGACGTCCGAAAGTCAAAATATATTATAGGAAGTCGACTTCCGAAAGTCAAAATATATTATAGGAAGTCGACTTCCGAAAATCAAAATATTAATTCAGTTTTTAAATTTTTAATTTAATTTAAAGTTTATGTTTTCAAAATTTTAAATGTTTTTTTAGTTTATTATCTATTTTTTTATTTATTTGTTATGTTTTAAAATTTATTTATATATTTTAAAAATAAAATAAAATATTTATATTTATATAAATAATTTTATTTTTATTTAATATGATAAAAAATAAATATAAGTATAAAAATAAATAAAACTAAATATTATTTAACTTTAAATAAAAAAACGAAAAATAAAAAAATTATTCTGTTTTTATTTAGTTTTATTTAATATTTAATTTCTTTAAAATAATAAAGCTTCAAATTTTATATATATATATATATATATATATATATATATATATATATATATATATATATATATAATATTTTTTTTTTTTTTTTTTTTTTTTTTTTTTATATATTTTTTATAAATTATTTATATATATATTTAAATATTAAATTTTTTAATTATTTTTTATTTTTATTTTTTGTAGATTTTTAATAAATTATATTAAAATAAATTTCAATTTAAAAATATAAAAAATATATAATAAAAAAAGTTTAAAAACTATGATTAAAATTAAATATTTAAATTCTAAATATAAAAAAAAATCATATGAAATATAAAATACTTTACATATTAATTATATAAATAAAATAATTATAAAAATACTTATAAATAAATAAAATTAAAAATAAAATAGAAAATTAGATTAATTTTAAATTGTAAAATTTTAAATTAAAAAGAAAGAAAAAAATATAAATATGGTGATATATATATTTATATATAAACGAATTTATATATATATATAAAAATTTATATATATATATATATATATATATATATATATATATATATATATATTTGTTTTGTTTTTAATTTAAAGTTTTATTATTTTAATTTAAATTATTTTTAAATTTTTCTTTTATATTTTTTATACTTTTTTTAAAGTAATTTTTGTTTTAAATTTATATATTTTATAATTTTTAATATTTTTAATATGTATTTTAAAAATGAAAGAAAATCTTAACATATTTATATTTATTTATATAATTTTTTATAATGTATTCAAAAGTAAATAAAATTAAAGTAATTAATCTTTAAATTTATGAAAAGAAGTAAAAGCGAAAAATAATATATATATATATATATATATATATATATATATATTGAAATTGAAATTAATTAGACGTGCCTATTTTTAAAAGTATTTTTTATCAAAAATCGACATTTAAAAATAATTTTAGAAATTTTTGGAGATGCAAAAAGAAATCTCTGGAGGTGTAGAAAACAAAAATCCCACAGGGAACACTTACACCAACTGAACAAAGCAACGATATCTATGTTGTTGGTACTGCTGTGTGATTTTTCATCAACCCCGAACCTTTACTCCACAACTCCACAAATTAGCACACATGAAATAACTGATATGTCACTATTTATAATAATACTTAACCAACTTGTAATACTGTATTGTCGTTTTACATTGTGAACCAGAGAAAAGATTGTTTCACATTTATAATAGCTATATACCATTTATTGATAGGATTAATTTATGAATTTTGTAAAAGAAAATTTCAAAGTAAGTATTTTATATAT
>Ga0214543_1012153_pt1 | contig 11634 bp, 3 predicted proteins | sample CNSS2metaG_FD_160094 | JGI IMG/M metagenome (GOLD analysis project Ga0214543, IMG submission 160094) | Root nodule microbial communities from cowpea collected in UCLA plant growth center, Los Angeles, California, USA - CNSS2 | ecosystem: Host-associated > Plants > Roots > Nodule | place: USA...
ATCCAAATAATTGGATTAGATTTTTGACCCAAATCAATTTTTTTAGCAAAAGTAGTTTGGATTTTTTTAGAATCCAGATCCAAATATTTGGATCAAGATTTAAATCCAATCCAAATATTTGGATCAAATTTAAAATCCAGAATTCATTTTTAATAAAAGAAGTTTAAATTGAATTTCTTAAAACTTGTGTCATTAAGGCCCGAATGACTCGGATGAGATCGACGATCCGGACGGACCCGACAACCCAGACGATCCAGACGGGCCCGACGACTCGAACGACCCAGACGGGTCCGATGACTCGAACGGGCTCGACAACCCGAACGGGCCTGAAAACACAAACAGGTTCGACGACACGAACATGCCGGACGACCCGAATGGGCCCAACGACCCAGACGGGCCAGACGACCCGGACGGAAAAGTCCAAATAGTCGGGCCCAATCGGGTAGTCGGGCACGTTCAAATCGTGGGGCCCGTCTGGGTCGTCAGGTACGTCAAGGTCATCAGGCCCGTTTGAGTCGTCGGGCCCATCCGGGTCGTAGGGCCCGTCCGGGACGACGAGCCCGTCTAGGTCGTAGGGCCTGTCCGGGTCGTAGGGCTCGTTCGTGTCATCGTGCCATCCGGGTCGTAAGGCCCGTATAGGTCGTCAGGCTCATCCGGGTCGCCAGGCCCGTCAGGGTCGTCCAAGTTGTCATGTCCGTCCAGATCGTCGAGCCTATTCGGGTCGTCCGGCCCGTTCTTGTCGTCGTGCCCATCCGGGTCGTAAGGCCCGTGTAGGTCATCAGACCCATCCGTGTCGTCGGGCCCGTACGGGTCTTCGGGCCCGTACGGGTCGTCGGGCTCTTTTGGGTCGTCAAGCCCATCCGGGTCGTCAGGCCCATCTGGGTCGTCGGGCCCGTCCGGGTCGTCGGGCCTGTTTGGGTTGTCGGGCCCGTTCGGGTCGTCAGGCCCATCCGGGTCGTCAGACCCATCCGGGTCGTCGGGCCCGTTCGGGTTGCCAGGTCATCCGGCCCATTCGGGTCTTCGGGCCCGTTCGGGTTGTCAGGCCTGTTCAGGTTTTTGGGCCTGCCCGACTCGTTCGGATCTTTGGGCTGCCTAACCTGTTTTTGTCATTGGTTCTGCCTGGTCCGTTCGGGTTTTCGGGTCCGCGTGACTCATCAGGTCATTGGGCCTGATCGACTCGTTCGGTTTGTCGGGCCCGCCTATCTCATTCATATCTTTAGGTCCGCCCAACCTCTTATGGTTGTCGGGCCTGTTTGATCCGTATAGGTCGTCGAGCAAGGCCCATCCAAGTCTGAATTTAACACAGTTCATCTCAACCTTTAGTCTAACCCAACTAAAAATTTAAATTGAAAATTTGGATTGGATTTTTTGGATTATCCATATTTAAAAATCTTGATTTATAAAATGGATATTCAATCCATAAGATATATAAAATGTAAATTAGATTGGAATCCATATCCATTAAATGGATTAGATTTTTAATAAAATGGATTATAAATGGAGTGGACTGGAGCAAAAGTGGATTGGATCAAGAAAATTAAATTTTTTGCCCACCCCTAGGCAGAGTTGAGCTCTAGCCAACACAAAGAAGAGCAATAAGGTTTGAAGAGAAATTGTGTTTTAAAAATGGGTTCCAAGCGTGTCCCATCCATTGCCCTTTTCCTCTCTCTCAACCTCCTTTTGTTTTCCATGGTCAGCTGCAACACCCTAAGCGCTGCCGCTCCACCACCGGCTACGTGCCCGGACTTGGAGGTTTGCACCCGCTTTTACGGGCCCCCTTTTCTACCTGATCCCTATTGCTGCCCTCTCCTCGATGCTCTTACTGACCTTGACGCCGCCGTCTGCGTCTGCTCCTTTATCAAGCTCACTTTCGGAATTAAACATTATGACCTAGACGTTTTCGTGAACCCTCTATTAAGAGCCTGTCACCGCAAAGACCACACCTACCATTGCATATCTGACTGAGAACATACATATGTGCATGTCTCTCCTTCATCATGCTGTTGGTTACCATGTTTCTTCTGAATTTAAGGTTGATGAGTGTCTTCTGCGTTTCATATGGCAGTTGACACTAGAATAGTATCATGAAATTTATGTAATCGGACAATGCTAATAAAGAGGTAAATTCAGCAAATACAATTGTGATGTTGTTCTCCTTTCAAGGGATCTAATTTATCTTGCTCTCGCTATCTTTGTTTATCGTCTCGTACTGAAACTCTCAATGTACTTAATTAGCGTTGAGTGTACAAAATCATTCAGGACATGTTTATCTTTTCATATGCAAACTCTCAAATTTCAATTAAACTCAACTTATTACGATTTTAACTGTTGTAACTAGAAGAAGAAACTTATATTTGTAGTAATAATTTAATTTTTTTTGACTCCATCTCTATATTTAAAATATAAGCTCAAATTAATCATTCGTTATCCAGAGACCATTAATATTTTGACAATATTTTGACCACTTTATCTTACAAAATAATGTGTTGTCTTTTAAGTGATTTTTGAATATTGAGAATAAGAAAAAGAAAATGAAAAACCACTTAGAAAAGAACACCTAAAATGATAAGAGAAAATTATTAAAATTTAGTAATCAAAAATTCATTTTTCAAGTTTCTCTATTTTTATAACCACGTCCGAAATTCAGAGACTACTAGTGTGTTTGATTTCACGTCTCATTGACGTGTAATTGCTTTTCCAACACAAAATCATGTTAGATTTAGTTTTAAACATGATTTTAAATTGAAAAATTCACATTCAAATAGAAGCTAATTCTGCGTCACCAGAAATGATTCTTCCAAAATCAATTTTTCAAAAGCACTCCCAAACACGCTCTATGGGTGTGTGTTTGTTTTCACGTTTAAGATATAAAATTTGAATTAAAAAATCTTGAAAGTTGGGAGGACTGTTACATTCAAAGCAACAGCATACATACTTTTAGGTTTCCTTTTTCAAAGTCGTTGCAGGAATTGAAGGAAACTTGAATTCCAAACATACACTATAATAGGAGCACCTTTGTCCAAGTTTAGGTTGTATATAATTAATTTTTTTATGTTTAATTAGTCGGATGGTACCCACTTTTGTTCGGATGTGTCAGTTCAGCATTCGTTCTTAAAATCGTGTCAATTGAGTCTTTTTCAAACAAAAATTATTAACGCAGTTAACAATATTGATATTTAAAATGATTTACAAAATTAAATATTGATATTAATATTAAGATTTAGTGGTAAAAGTTATGAATAAAGTTAACCGTGTTAATAATTTTTTTAAAAAATAATCTAATTGAGACACTTTTTTCAAAAATTGAGACTCAATTGACATTTTTTTAAAAGCAGATACCAAACTGACACATCTAAATGAGAGTGAGTATTATCCAATTAATTAAACTATTTTTCTAATACCAACTAGTACTATTATTCGGTTTTCGGGACTAATTTCCTTCAATTATATCATATGAAAAGAAAGATTTATAAATTAATTATTTAAATTGGTATTGTATATATGAATTTGACTAATTTCTTATTATATTTTAATATTTGTAGTTATTTATACTATGATTTAACATTGATCCCTCTATCGTGTATCTTCATAAAATACTAAGATTTCTAATAATAAATATTATCATTTAATACAAAACTCTAGTTCCTAAAATATTGTTTGAATGCTCTGGCACAGTGATTAAAAATATTTAATTAACTTGTATTGAATCAAAAACTATCCTTGACCTCTTTGTTACTTTTTTGTATCTTTTCGATATAAAGCGAGACTACATTAGTTACTCTTAACCACACGCGTGTGTATATATATATATATATATATATATATATATATATATATATATATATATATATATATTCTTTCTCTTTCGTTTTAGCGGTCATATTTTGGAAATATTTATAGGATTAACTAAGTTTGAAGCGCTTATTATATTTTTAATTAAGTTTTATTATTATTTTTTTATTAAGTATTCAAAATATTTATATATTCTTACTAAGTCATTTTCGTTTAATTTTTTCTTTAAGTTAGTAATGTGATCATTATATTATTTTTTCAGTAATTTGTTTACTTGTAGTCATGGTTTAAGAATTGTAATATTTTGTAATTAATATAAAACGATATTATAATTAATATAAAATTATAAGTGACTCTTATTATTCTCATAAATAATTAATGGAGTGTCTCTATCATTATCATTCTCGATTATCCAACACGTATTAAATAAAAGTATGTAATGTCATTCTATACTTATTGCCAAAACCTCTCATTTTTAATATGTGAAGACAAACAAACAAGATAATGAAACAATATAACACTCAAACCATTCAATTAACAAAAAATATTATAGAAGAAATATTCAATTTAAAAGTATACAAATTTTAAACACTCAATATACTAAATAAATTTAATAAGAAGTAAATTGAAAATATTAGTACTTGACACTTACTTAATCCATTTTTATTGAAGTGTAATTTTCAAAATTTAGTACATTTTTAATTACTCTTTTATTGTTTATGTTCTTATTTTTTTTAATATAATCTTATATTACATATATGCAGATATTATTATAAAAAAAAGATAAAACAGGAAACTTTAAAAGAATATTATTATAGAAAAAAATATTCCGTATATAAATTTACCCAGAACAATCTTGAGCAACACCAAAATTACGGAAATAGTACGATTTTGGAAAAGAGGTAATGCGTACGTTTTCAATTACGTGTAAAGATGTGTCGTCCTCCAACTTAAGAAATTAAAAAAAAAAAACAGTAAAAAACGAAATACACAAATAACATAAAAGCATACAAATTTTAATATTGTTTTGAGAAATTTATGTAGGTTTGCGTGAGTAGTGTAAACTTCATCAGTTACCGATCAAGGGTCCAAGGCATAAAGTTTGGCCATCATTAATATCCGAAACTAAGCATGTGAAAAGAAGAAAAAAACCACACATCTTCTCTCTATAAATTGTGGCAAATTTCAACAACCTTTGACCAGCAAGAACACTTTGTTGAGGTATTGAGAACCTTCAAGAGAAACTGGTGACTGTAGTTGTTTGGAAAATGGGTTCGAAGAGTGTTGCCCCCGTTGCCCTTATGCTCTCTCTGAACCTGCTTTTGTTTTCCATGGTGAGCTGCAACGCCCAAATCGCCCATCACAACAAACCGATTAAGTGCCCGGCAGTGCAAGTTTGCGCCAACATTTTGCAGCCACCTTATCAACCTGACCGTAATTGCTGTCCCCTCATCAGTGGTCTTGTTGACCTTGATGCCGCCGTGTGTCTCTGCGCTGTTCTCAAGCTCAACGTCGGGGGAATAATCACCGTTAACCTAGACCTTCTCGTCAACCTTCTATTAAACGCCTGCGGACGCAAACAGACAACCTACACTTGCAAATAAACACAAGATGTTCTGTTACTTCCTACACCCTTCTCTTTGTTTTCCCGTGTTTTATAAGTTAAGGATGTTATTACTATTAGTGTCTGCTTCATGTTGTGGACACTGTAATAATATTATAGCAATAAATGAATGTTTGGTATAACTTGTGCTCTTTGTTCTTGTGAACGAGGGTTTTATCTTCCTCCTCGCTTTCTTTGTTTATCGTGTTGCTACTGAAACATGATGAGAACTGAGTCATGGTTATTAAATTTGTTTTCCGTTTAGGGACTAAGCACCTATTTTCAAGACTCAATTTGTTTTTAAAGTTTTTGTGTACAACTTTCCACCGTTCAATCTCTCCTTCTTTCTTCCGTACAATTTCTTCTGACTTTCACCGCTTGGTTGTTCAGACGATTAGAGTAACTGTCTATATGTCTCTGATGTTTAAGTCAGGTTAAGTCCCTTCGAGTAAGTGCAATTAACGTTGTAATAAATGTGAAGTAAAAGTCTTCAACAATTTACCTTGGACTCCTATTTATAGTTTTTGACATGGTCCGTGATTAAGGTTTTTTTAATCATAGTCCAATTGCTTTTTAAACTTGATTACTGACTTATATTATTTTAATTTACTTTAACTTACCAATTTAGTTTTGGTGCGACCGCGTGATCGGAGGGCCGTGCGTCCTGACAGAGTTCCTCCTGATATGACGACAAAGTTGAATTGGAATGAACGGTGGAAGCCATTCGGTCGTGAGCTCTCTTAAACCACTAGGGAGATATTGCAACATCAACAATCCAAGAGATCGTCCGCCTGTAACGGACGGTCTTCGACCGCTTATCCTTGAGTTGTCTTATCGATGGTCTAGCTAGAATGTCGATCGGTCATACATTACAATTTTGTATGCTTGTATTTCTTTTGGATTTTGTATTCTCTTTGAGTACAGGGTGGGTGGAAAGTAGAAAAGGCGTTGATTTGTTCAAGTAATGATATTAAAATCAGTTTGCATCTTTTGAACATAATGTTTTCGTTATAATTTGCTTTCCGTCCTAAACATGAAATGGGAACTGGAGTGTGAAATATTTCAGTAAGATAAGCGATCTATATGACAATGTTAAAGTAACTATCTAGTGTCGTATATTTTATTCGGATGACATATATTCTATCAATGTTTTAACTGTTTCAAAGTTTTGTCCGATAATAGTGATAGATAAGATTTGGGTTTTTTTTTTTAAAGAAGTGTTATTATTAAAAACTTGAATGTTGTACAGTGATAGATAGATGTCGATACTCAAAACTTAAATTTCATCACTAATATTCAAATTCCATCAATCTTAATATTGACATTTAATACAATACAAAACAAATAAAAAAAAAAAAAAAAAATCAACCATATATAAGAATTATCATTCAATTTGTATTTATAAAAATACTCACATTCAATAAATTAAAGATAGTAGAAGAAAAAATTATTTTTTTTAGCAAAAATATATTCCTCAAATAAAATTTAGAGAGAATCCGAATTAAGTTGTAGTATTATTATTTATTTATTTGAGAGAAAAATCTTTTGTGTGTTTGGAACAAGACTAAAATCAAGGAAATTTTTAACATTATTTTTATTTATTCGAAAAATCTTTTACTTAAACAATAATATGACAAAAAAAAGAAGTAAGGATCGGATCTTTTTCTATTTTCACTAAATATCAGATGAATTAGTTTAAACAACATAATAAAATTAGTTTTTATAGATATTTTCAAAAATATTATTTTTATATAATTTAAATGATCAATATATAAACTAAAGTTTGTTCAAACATGAATTTATCTTAATTAAAGTTGTTCATATTACGTTTCAAGTGAATTATGTTCAAAGTGCAGCTGTCCCATAGAAATTCCACTCGTATATTTTATATTAGGCTTAATTAGTCGAATAGTACCCGCTTTTGTTTGGAAGTTTCAGTTCTCTACCCATTTTTAAAAAAAGTTTTAATTTCGTATCAATTTTTGAAAATATGATTTAAGTAAGTCCCTTTCAAAAAAAAGAAATATTAACGCGGTTAACGGTGTGCCACGTGTAAGCATTTGGTTTTGTTCATTTTTTAATTTTTTTTAATTAAAAAATATTGTAACGTGTCAAATCCTTGGTTTGTGACATTGTCAGTGTCACGTTGTGTCTATTTGTTTCAATTTAGTACCCATATTTGTTTTAATTTAGTTTCCACTTTATTTGTTTCAATCTTGTCCGAATATTTTTTTACAAAGTAGAAAAATATTGTGTCTTCCTTAAGACTAAATTTATTATTTATATAAATGTTATATTAATATTTGTTATTAAAAATGACTTACAAAATTAATTACTCATATTTATATTAAAAATGATGTCATAACATATTATATTTTTTTTCTTAATTATTAATCCACAACTAAACTTTAATATAAATATCAATACTTAATTTTGTAAGTCTTTTTTAGTAACAAATATCAATATAACATTTATATAAATAATAAATTTTGTCTTCAAAGAGATACAATATTTCTCTATTTAAATAAATATTTGAACTAAATTGAAACAAATAGAGTGAGTACTAAATTGAAATAAATAGACACATATGGGGACTAAATTGAAATCAAGACGATGACACTTGACAAGACACTGACACATGACAGTACCTTGCCATGTGGCAATGCCACGTGTCACACAAAGAATTTGACACGTAGCATTTAAAAAAAATTAAAAAAATTACAAATTAAAAAAATGAAAAAAATCAGAGGCTAACACGGGCACGCCATTAATGGCGTTATTTTTTTTTTGAATGAGACCTAATTGAAACAATTTTTTCAAAAATTAAGATAAAATTGAAACTTTTTTAAGAACTGATACAAAATTGAAACTTTCGAATAAAAACGGATACTATTCGACTAATTAAGCCTTTATATTATTTTAAAGGTCATCACGAAGCAATGTCATGTCGCAAGATTTGTTGGCATCTGGCGATGCATCCCAGTAAAACATAATTATTAAATAATGATTAATTTTATAATTAAAAATTAATTTATAAACTAATTCTTTAATCAAAACTTAAATAGTTATTATTTAGGTGTATAATTTTTCTATATATGAATCTTCTTAGTCGATAAAATTTTAAATATATTTTAAAAGTTTAACTATGATAATTCTCATGGAAGATCTTATATATGTTTGTTCATTTTAATTATCAATTATCTAATGATATATCTAATAATAATATTCTCCTAATTAAGGTTACAATTATATCATAACTTTGGATAATATAAATTAGCATTGATTTTCTCACTATATAAATTAGCATTGATTTAAAAAAAAAATTATTTAATATTTTCTTATATTTATTTTTTATTCAATGTAATTCTTATATTTTTCTAAAATTAGTGAATGTTGATTTAATGACAAAGAACGAATTGAGTTTTTTTTTTTAAATATAAAAAATTATATTGAGGAAAAAATAAACAAATAAAATCATTGAATTATTATTACAAATATAAAAATTAAATAATAATATTAAGCCAATGAATAACTAATAGATAAAAAACTAATTTATATGTATAATTATGAAATATAATATTTTATCTTTTAGACTCTATCTTCTTAGAAGAAATATATTTACTGTACTAAAATTAGTTCTCACGTAAGGACGGAATCAGGCTAAAACAGTGGACCGAGATAGGATCATAAGCTTAGCGTACATCTAAAAATTATATATACATTAATATCATATGTTTTTTAAAATGATAAAAGTACATATAATAAAAATATACAGTTACAAAGAAATCTAACTAAACATAAGTTTTAAAAACTACAAAAAACGTAAATGTTAATAATTAGTTTTGTAGGTAGAAAAAATTGTAAACTTATAATAAAAATAATTAATATATTTTTTATTCACAAAAATAAATACATTAAACAACGATAATTGAAATTTCTCAACTTATACATAAAACAATATATAGTAAAAAGAAAAAATATAAAAGACAATAATATAATTCCTCCTATCTATATGATGATGCAGCAGACTAAAATTTGCATTGTATATTAATATTTTATATATTGATTACCACTGGAGACTAAAATTTGCATTGTATATTAATATTTTATTTTTAAAATATATTTTTTTTGTGATAAATTGAATTAATTACAAAATTATATTGTTTATGAAATATTATTATTTGTAAAAAAATTGATTAAGGATTTTCTCGCCAATAGAAAAAAGAAGAAGTAGAAAATAATGTGTCATGCTTATAATAAGATTTTTTGCCCATAAAAAATCTTATAAATCGTCTATCCAAAATTTATTTAATATTGCGGGTTTTTTCCACCCCAAATTGTAAGACATTGTTTTGAGATCTTCTTGTTACTCTTTCATACGACTTTTTTCAATAATTTATTGTATTAATTATTATTTTTTATTTATTAAATGTTATTAATTGTTTTAATCACAAATAATATAATAACGGCTAAAATACAAAATTAATCCGTTGAATTTTATAGTTTATTCATAATACATTATTAGTAAGAAATGCTAAATTTAAGATTTTACACTACATTTAATTGTTCTCCAATATAATTTAGAATATATATTCGTTACACCATAAAATACTTTATAAAAACTCTCTATTAGATAATACTAACATAATATAAAATTAATTTAAGATTAAATCTTAAGTAAAACCATAAATTATAAAAATAAAAATATATTATCTTAAAAGCAACTCTTCCTCCAAAAGTTTTTAAGAACAATTATTAGTAAATCAAAAACCTTTAAAACAGTTTATATTGAAACAAAAAATTCAGTCTTAATTACTTGCTCAAAATAATACTTTAATGTTCTTTGAAAAGTATTTAATTAATTCACTATTGATTAAAACTACCGTTAACTTCTAAGTTATCTTTATATCTTAACTTTTGACAAGTTGATACAGTTATAATATAATAATAATAATAATAATAATAATAATTATTATTATTATTATTATTGTTATTATTATTATTTTATAATATATTAACTGTGAATTGTTATATTTAGGATATATGTTTAAAAATTACATCTCATAACACCTCCTCATTAAAAATGATATTAAATTTAATCTAATTTCTTAACCACAATTTTTTTTCTATTTTAAAAGCATCTTCGTAGTAATAAATAATAAAAAATATTAAAGTATTTACGTTAAATTAAAAGTTATAAATCTATCTCTAAAACGATGTGTAATAGTGAATAAAAATATTATTTTAATCTAAATCACATAAATATAATTTTTTTACAATTAAGAAAATAATATATATATTATATTTGATTTTAATAAAATCATGTTAAAATAAATAATATTTTAATAACACAAATATTTATAATTTAAGCAACTCCAGTATATATTATTTAAATTTTAAGCAACTCATGTATTTCCTTTTTTTTGGTTAAATTTTTTGTTTCTATTCAAGTGATTGTCATTTAATTTTTTTTTATTATTTAAGTGATGTGATTATTATTTTTATTGTCATCTTTTTTTTTTTTTTATCTTTAACTTTGTCGATAAGTTAGAGGTAATACACACCTAATTAATAAAAAAATAAAATAATAAACATTTAATTAAAAAATTTTAAATACCTAATATGCAAAAGAATTTAATAAATACTTAATTAAAATACTTAAATTTATAAATAACATTTAAAACCTGATTAAGTATGTTTTAATGAGTAAGTTAGGCAGTTATATTTGAGTTGAAAATTGTAAAATTATGTCTTTGTTATGAATTAATGATTGTCCATTGATTTGATACATTTACTCATATGATTCATTACTCTTTATGGTAGATATTTGTATTAACTAAGTTGATTTGTTTCCTTTATGGATTACATATTGTATCTATAAATAGGACTCTTCCTATCAATAATAAGACATAGATGAGTTGCTCCCTATTCTCTCATTCTATAGTCTCTCTTGTTTCTTCTCTTCTCTATTATCTGTCGTCATTCTCTATGTTATTCGCTTTATTTCATAACACGTTATCAGCACCATGCTCCAACCAATTGAGGACTAGTGGAAGTTTTTTCTCTATAACGACAGTGTTATGCGTGTCTCAATCCAGGCTTTTTCTAATCTTTTCTCAAATTATAATTTTACCTTATATTCTTCCTCTTGTGATAAGAATTATTTAACTTTATCAATTTTCATCTTCATCTTATTATTTTCATTTTTATTATGACGGTGATTATTATTATTATTAATA
>Ga0214543_1012155_pt1 | contig 11632 bp, 2 predicted proteins | sample CNSS2metaG_FD_160094 | JGI IMG/M metagenome (GOLD analysis project Ga0214543, IMG submission 160094) | Root nodule microbial communities from cowpea collected in UCLA plant growth center, Los Angeles, California, USA - CNSS2 | ecosystem: Host-associated > Plants > Roots > Nodule | place: USA...
TGGATAGAAAAGACAAAGTTAAACACTATATAAGAATAAAGACCCATAACAACATTGCCTTAAGGTTTTGGTGTAAAAGTGGTGTCTAAGGTCTTATATGTGTAAGACTAATGTTATATAACCATATGGAACCACAATCTCCCAATGACCATAACCATGCCTATAACCATAACCCCATATATGAAAAAATATATAACCTATCAACGTGAGACTATTTTTAAAATATTATACCAAAATCGTTAAATCGCATCATGATTTAATGTAATTTTTACTTGCTAAACTGTTATCCGAAATTGCAATTTATTTTATAATTTTAATAATTATGTAATGATAAACGCATCTTAATATGAGTTTAAATTATTTACATTATATATCTTATTCAAACATCAATATAGAACGCTTGATAATCTAAAAAAGGTCAACTGTTGAAAAAAATATATTCTTTTATTTTTAAATTTTAAAAAATAAAATATAATTATAAACGAATTCTAGTTTCACATTTCAGTTTTGAGATTAAAAATATATTTAAGTGTTTTAAAAGAATAAGATCACATTACTAGTCATGCATGTAAAACTAAAAAAATGTAGTCTTTTTTTTCATGAAAAAAATTGTTTTGAATAACTAAATTCATGTAGGTACTCCTTAAAAGAATGAAATAATTATATTATTTAATGTATAGTAAATGAATGTCTATTAATAATAAATCACTCGTATTTATAGAAAACAATAAAAAACATAAACAAATAAATAAATAAATTTGAGCGTTCATAATAATCAATATACATTACAATATGCTATACAACACACAGGTATAATGTATAACTTTATATAATTGTATAAAATATTAATTATATAGTATATTTGTAATCATATAAACGTTATTAAGGATAATAGTTTGTTTATTTATAGTGAATGCAGTATTAATACATTTATTTATTAACTACAAATTTTCATTAGTTGTATTAGATGTAATTAACGATCGTAGTAAATGTTCCAAACCATGAGTAATTGGTTAGTAACTTCACAATAATTAAGCTTAAAAATAGTGAAATATAATTATTTCAAGTTATTAAATTGATGAAGACTATAGTATCTTTATTTTAGTAAAAATGAAGGACGTAGTATCTGCTGAAAGAAAAAATGAATACCACATAAAAATATATACGTTGTAGAAGAATATTTCGAATACAAAATGTATGCAAGATTGACTCATTTCAGAGGTCATAAAATATATGTATAGTGAAAACCATTTGGAGTTGACTTTTAATTTAAATTTTTATTTTATTTATTCGGTCGTTATTTTTTTATTTTAACAAACATGCAAACATAGATTTATTTTTAAACAATATGAAATATCACATGGAATCCTATAGTCTTCTTTGTATTTTTATAATATGTGTTTGAAATCTCGCATCAATCAGAGAAAAGATAATTTCGTAGTATATAACTCGGGTGCAAAACTCACCTTATAAATCGATTTTGTAGAGTTGAGTTATCCACTTCTAACATGGTATCAGAACCATCGTTTAAAAAGCCTATTACATGTTGTACTCATCTCATAACACTGTTTTTTATCTCATGGTCGTATTGTATATTCTTTTTGTATGAATATAAAAGAAAAGGTAATATATTATGTGGTTTTCATGTTTTTTCATAAACAAAATTTATTGTGATTTGATTATCATAGGGTTTTTTTAGTAATTATGTCCCTCATTTTTTTATTGAATTATGATAAATTTTTTTTTTTTATTTTTTTTTTAAAAATATATATATATATAAAAAAAAAAAAAAAATTTTTATTTTTTAAAAAAAAAAAAAAAAATATATATATATATATATATATATATATATATATATATATATATATATCGCTCATCACATAATAATAAAATGAAAGTTTCTGAAAACTTTTGAATCAATTTATGCATATTAATAAAATGATAGATGAATATTTGACAAATGTTTCTACCACACCCCATAGTCAAACATCACTAAAGGTTGATGCCTAAGATAATTTAAATACTCATTTTTCTTCCAAACATCAAAATATCTTTTAAAGACAAAATTGTAATAAAATACATGCTCTAAAACGGACAATATTGCTAATTTATATATATATTTTTATTGAATTAATGATAATAATTAAATATATTATTATGGTTCTAAATAATTTTGGCCTCAATTATTTGGGCTAATTGTTGCTTAAAAAATAAAAATATTGGACTAATTGTTGCTTAAAAAACAAAAATACTTGTAGCAGTCAATATTTATTAAAAAAATAAAAGAGCTTAGTATATGAGAAAGCGTGTAAGAACATATAGACACGCACCATTCGCCATAGCTTAAAATCTAAAAGTACAATGTACATTACAGCAAATAAAGTCATAAATAGGACGAGTGTGTTGGTATTAGTGTTGTCCTCGTGGTAAAAGTCTTGAACAAGAAAACAACCGTTTAAAGTAGGGACAAAATAATAAGTTAAGAAAATTTATAAATTTAGTATGAGTTACAAGTATTTATACTAAATGAATAATATATAAATAACATATTTAAAATTTTATTATATTAAAATAATAAGTTAATGTGATATTTTGATCTTTACATAAATTTACTTGATTATAATTATTTTTAAAAGTTTTCTTGTTTTTTTTCTTGAAAACACAAAGAAAGCCCTATTAACAACGGTGAGAGAATAAACCGTGTTAACTTTATCAAGGTTTAGGTTTGTACTGATAAAAAAAGTACAATACTATATTTTTAATGAAAATATGGCATTATGTTATAAGTAAAATGTTAGACTTACGATTATCCGTTGTCTTCACACAATTGTAAAACTTAATTAAGATATTTAGTGAAATTAAAATAAAACGTAATTCAATCAAATTTTAAAATACAATTGAGTAAAATATTTTTCACGTGTGTGAGTTTACATTTGAATTATTTATGTTATTAGGTACATTTAGTTAAAATATCATTCTCGAAAATTGTTTAAAACGTAATAAAAAAAAGGAATGCATTTATATAAAAAATATATATATTTATTATATTTAAAGTTTAATAATTAAAATATATCAAATTTTTAAATATAAACAGTTATATTTAACTTTCAAGACCGAAAATATATTTAACTAAAATGAAAATTATATTTTGACAAAAGTTTTTTTGGATAAATTTGAAAAAAATTTCATAAATAAAATTAAAATAAATAAATATTTTCTTTTTTAACTAAAATGAAATAATAAAGTTGTACTTTTTTTACTCAAATGAGTAATTTTTCATTTTTTAATTTTTTTTTTTTGTTAAAGTATCATTTTTCGATAAGATACGAATCTAGAGCATTGTTTAATTTTATTTTTTTTATATATCAAAGTGGAAAGTACGTTAAAACTTCAAGGAAGTTAGAAGATGTTAAATTTTAAATTCCTCATAACTGAATTATTGTAAGAAAAAGAGAGAAGGACCAATGTCGTTATGGAAAACTTAACATCCCTACTTGTAATTCTCCAACAAACCAAAGGTTGAGGCAATTTTTTATACATGTTGCACCCCTCCCACCAACCAAACATTCTCACCAACCAAATGAAGGAGGTTAAGTCCTAGATTTAGGATTTAGAGACAAAGATTGTATGTTGTTGTCTTTTATGTTCTTGGTTGATCTTGGCTTACAATTTCATCTGAATCTAATTCACTGGAGATACGATGTGAAAGAACAATTAATTCTCCAGATAAGTGTGTGTGACATTTCAAAGTTAGCACCAAATAATTTGTTCATTGAGTTTTTGAAGTGAAAGGGAAGGTATGGAGTCAAAACTGCTGTAAGAGTTGTTGTTCTGTCGGAGTGGCTTTGAATGAACGGTAGTTGTATATGTCCATTATAAAATTAGTTTGCTAATTATTGTGTTAATTGAGTTTAATTAACACAGCAAAAAAATTAAATATAGTTAAGTTATTTGATAAGTGAATTTATGTAACTGCCGCCACTTATGTTTTTCTTAATCTGAATTTATTAGTGTCTATTTTTTATTACTTTTTTACATTTTTTAAAGGTAAATTTAAAGCTTAATTTTTCAAAAATGGCTAATGTAGTTAAACAAAATTAAAATAACAAATAACTAAATTAATTAAAAAAGTGAAAGGCAAACAAAAAAACCGACCTTCTGAGAAGTGAAGATCCTATTCCTATACTAATTAACCTTCTCAACTTCATCATAAATGGAAAAAAATGGAAAAAAAATGAAAAAATAGTGGTGAAAAAAAAGAGAGAAGACCAACATCCCATTTTAAATAGAGTAGTCTACCAACATATCATGAAGCATACATGTACTGACTATTACAGAGTTATCCATAGTATACTTGAAATAAAAGCTTAGGCACACCACAATTGCCATAAAAAGGACACAAGGGTACTATTGTTTTACAAAAGATTGCTCATAGAGCAAGGAATCTAAATAAACAAGAGTTCTTCAAAAAGTGGCTCAACAGTGAGCCATAACCCAGACTAAGGGGACCACTCTATACAGCAGCATCTTCACCATCCTGAGTTCTACCAAGGGTTTTCACATCTGCTCACACCAATAAATTGGTGATCATTGCAAAAGAGAAAGCAAAGCAAGGAACAGACAAAAGTGAAAGGGTAAGCTAGAGTAAAATATTTTAACATGTTATCAAGCAACCAAATGATAAAACAGGTTATAATCAAACAAAGCAGTAGGCACCCAAATCATGTGAAAGCAAACAATTGCAAGACTCTATGACTCAATATCCGGATCATACTCTTGATATAGAATTCTAAAGGAAGTATGCACCTGTGTTGGTTTCTAAACTCTGCAGAGTTTAGACGCAAGGGATTATCACCCAACCACACACAGGGTTAATCCTCTAATGTCTTAGGCCCAATATGTCCCAATACTAGGACCTCCTGCCACTCCCACTACATAAATCATTCTGCTCTATGTGAGGGTGAACAAATATTAGAGTTCAGGATACCTTCCTTTATCTAGACATCTCCTATATCAAGGTATACACTAACTACCATTACCAAGAGTTTCCCTTGAAACTCTTTTACCAACAAATTTCCACATGCCATCTCAAGAATTCAATTTTCATGCCATTCCACCACCAACCACAATATTTTAACCAAAATTTAAAATTTAAAATGTAAAATCTAAACTATATATAATAATTTAAATTTTTTTTAACCAAAATATAATTTACCCAGAAGGGAATACTCCTCACATTTATACTTTTATCTAGATTTTTAATTTTTACAAAACATAAAATGTACTCGATGCAATATGAAAATTGTCAAGGGACATGCCATTTTTAATGTAAGCATCAACACCTTAAATTATTTTCTACAAATCCTGCACAGGGGAAATTTTCAATAAAGAACAATTTAAACAAGATATCAATCCACAAATGTTTTAAAAAAAAATAATTTTACTTAGTTCATACTTCAACATAAACCCAAGTCTTCAGAGATTGAGACCAAAGGCAAACTATTTTCATGAATAAAATCTCAACAAATAAATAAAAGTATCTAATGTCAATGATTCAACGTGGGCAACAATCAACATCTAAAATTTCAACCAAGGAAACTATGTACAGAAAACAACATACCCTTAAAAGGATAAATATTAAATACAGTTAGATACTATACCAATAAAAGTACAGAAATGATGCACCTTGTCCAGCAACAGTTAAATTACAAGGTGCTTTCTGTCACATAAATCTGATGCCTATATAGAAAGCATGATAACTTTAAAAAAACATAAACTCTAACTTCCCTTACCTTGAATGGAGCTAAACGTTCTTAAAGGACTCTTGGTGGAAGAGAACCATGACCAAGAACAGCTTAATGAGCTGAAAACAAACGCACAAGCACGAAAAAGAACTTAGATTTGATAGAGATTAAGGTAGGACCAGAACTTAGGAGCTGAAAACAAAAGGAAGCAAGAGAAGGAATCAACTTACGTGGTAGAAAAATGTTTCAGCTATGGAAATCAAGGAACTTGTTCAAGCCCTAACAGAGCTTTCTGCTTCAGCATCAGAGACACAAAGAGGACTATTTTCTGTAAAAGTGGCAGAATGAAGGGTAAGTGACTGTGAGGGGGGTCTTGGGGGTCCAAAGTGTGCTGAACTTAGACCCTTAAATGGTTAGGTCCAACCCCTCTTTAGGACAGAGTTTAAAATAGAGAAAGGGGTCTCACACATTGAATTGTGGTAGATGAGAAAATATCCTGCATAACAAATATATTAGTTAATTATTCTATAAGTTTAATTTTTCCAGTACTAATAAACAAAATTATTCAATAAAATTTAAACTAAACTATACATTAATATATTTTACATCTTTTAAATATTTTTTTTAAAATTAAATTATAAAATTAATAAATATTTTAGGTTTTAATCGGGACACAATATTGAGATGTTTAACCAACTTTTAAGTGATGCCATCTAATCCGTTTAATGCATGTTGTTGACCCAAACATTTTTTTTTTCTAGTACATACTATATGTTTAAATAAATTAAATGGAATGTTCGAATTGTAATTCTGATATTTATATTTATTTATTTTTGTTCATTTAATTAAAAGTAAGATTATATTTCGTTTTTTTTTCATTTTTTTAAATCCATACGTTTTCTTAATTAAAAAAAAAAAAACTATTAAGTCTTCATCGTATAAGAGCATGGCATGAATAGTAAAATGGAACCAAATTTAAACTTTTTTTTTCTCTTTTTTTCCTTTATTTTGCCAAATAATTTAAATCTGCCAGCGAGGGAATAAAAGTCAAACGGGTATAGTTTTAAATCATACCAACCTTTTAAAAGACAGAGATCATCAAGACGAAGATATTTTGGGTATCCGTTTTACCCTAATTAATATTTATTTTTATATTTTGTTATTATAATTTATAGGTGAACAATAAACATAATGAGCCTTTTAAAATGATTAAAAATATTGAAAATAAAATATATTAAAAGTCATAATAAAATTATATAACCATATTTTTTATTTTTGTTGTCGCTGTCTTGAAATTTTGATTACAACCTTTGTAATCATTTTAGATAAAAAGTGAGTTGAAACATTCCTCAAAATAGTTTTTTCTTTTACAAATATAATAATAAATAATATATTGCTTTGTAAGTTTTAGCGTATCATAAATTATTTGTCGTAATGGGTAATCTAAACTTTTCTGGTGACACGACTCACAAATTATTTCTTCCTAAGTATATTAATATTATCTGAATATAAGATGTTATACAAATACATCTTGAAATTATACTACCTTAACGAGGTTCAACCCGTTTAACCTGTCAATTTGTAATGATCAAGTCAAATTCAAATTTTACTGATCTTTAAAAAGTGAGTTAAATTAGATAAGTTATTAAATCATCAATTTGATTCGTGATGAACTAAGCCGAGTCGCACCGGTTATCCGTTTTAACCCTCTAATATTAATCTTTAAATAGATTTCAATATTTAAAATATTAATGTTTAATTTTCGCGCTGATTTCTAGCCAAGCATACAAAAAATCTCGAATACCGACGAATAAGTTCCCAATAATGCTTCTCTAAACTCTGATCTCAGTGAAGGCGTTCGAGTATATTTACTTTCATAAAAACGTTTTCTTATTTTACTTTTAATCATAAAATTGCCACTTAATAAAACCTGCAAGAAGACCTCAAAAAAAGAAAAGAAAAATCTCAATTAAAGCCAACAGTGTCAGAGATTTGGTTGAGATCCAAAACACGAACAAACAACAAAAATGTCAGAATTTAAGATAGAACCAAACAAACCATATCATATAATTTCATATCACAGAACACACATAATTCTGCAGAATGATTATGCGACTGGTGCTAGTTAATAACATTTATGAATCCAACAACAAGAAGAAAGAGAAACAGAATCGGTTAATTAATAAGAACAGAGTCATCAAAGTGTGAGCGACATGAGAGTGTTGAAGGTGTCCTCGTTGAGTTGTTCTTCCTGTGTTGTCGGAGAAGTGTTGTTGTTAAGTGTTTGGAACATTAATCGGAAAGCTCGCCCCACCCTTGTGCCGCGAGCAAAGGTTGTTTCTCCGTTGAACAGAATCTGAGCCATTCTGAAGAAGAAGAACCTGGTTGAATAAACAGCTTCATCTGTGAACAGGCGCAGAGCCATAAAGAGTTTGAACGCGAGAGGACAAACGGTCCAAGCCACCACAGGGCCTATACTGTGTCGGGAAACTATGAAGTGGAACTTGGCCACAGCCACCATGTGCAACCCCATTCTTCATTCACCTTCGCATTTTGGGTAAAACCTGGTTTTTTCAATCAGACACTTTTTCGATGTCCCTTTGCATAAAAGTATGCAACTATGCTTTTGTGTATGTGAATATACAAGACCGAAGGTGGGTCTATTAACAAGACTTGGTACATTATGTGTCTATGGTCATTTCATTTCTAAAACTGCTTTATTTATTACTTTTAAATATCTCTTATTTTGAATAAATAGAAAAAATAATTTAAAATAGCTCTTTTAACTCTTTCATTACAATATTCAATCATAAATTAGATTGTTCAGAAAAAATCAAATATAGTTTTTGCTAGTAAAACATAATGTGGTAATAAATCTTTTCAATTTTTATAATACTTATTTTAAAATGTATCTGATAGTATTTTCTAATTGATTAACAGTGTAAATAAATTATGCTTAAACTCTGACTTTATAGTATCATTAAATGAGAATTGTTTTATGTAAAAAAAATATAAAAAAAATAGGGACGCGTAATAATGCGTTTTACTACTAGTTCGCTGGAAATTAATGCGTAGTGCATAAACGAATGGTAGGTTAACCCAATCATAGCCTTTAATAATAGAATTTTCAGTAATCAATTTAACTGCAATTATACAAAAAATAATTTTTATTTATTTTAAACTTTTACGCAATTTAGGATTACTTAAAAAAAAAAACATGCTAAATCATGAATACGTTATTTTTTATACATTTAATTTAAACAATTTACAAAGACGTGGTGTTAAATAGTATTGTTATATAATTTGTTTGGAGGCATGAAGTTTGTTGATTTCTAAATAAAAGTTATATTAGTTATTATTATAAACATTGATATATGCTGACACTTTAAAATTCACAATTAATTACTATCACATTAATAAAAATAAAATAATACAAGTCAAAAGCACCTTCACGTTTAATTTGTAAGATAAAATTATAGAATTATAACCTGGAGTTTTATAAATTAGGAGGGCATGGTGTATTGTTTGTATATTGCAATAATTCATTAACTTCAATAATCCATTTTACGTAATATGAAATAACACTGGTGTACACTATATAGTATACGTTATCCATACAAAATGGCATACGAGGTTTTATGTATGAAAAGTAGATTAAAGGTTTTGGAGTGCGTTGAGAAGGAGAAATTAGATCCTAGCGGGGTCACTGAAGAAATTTCCTCGAAGTTTCGTGGAGGCGAGTAATGACGAAATTTTGTTGTTTTGTTGTCACAGATAATATCGTGCCAAAGTGCTGATGGCGAATACATCGGAAAATCAGTTTTGTTTTTCCCTAAATATAAAAGCTATATATCTATTTATAAACGTCAATTTATTTATTATTTCAACGTTTAATATTAAGTTCATTCAAGAATCTTCAAAATCATATTATTTTAATTCATTTTTCATATATTCTTTTTCTCCAATGACTTTTAGCTTTTAACTTTAGATTTTATTGTATTTTATTCTTTTATCGGAATTTGACCTTAGATCTCGTAAATTGGGAAATCAATTGTAACCGTGGTGTCCGGTTACTGACTATTAAATTAACTTATGTAACATAAATATAAATATAGAGGGATTGAACCACTTGTTATCATGATGAGTAGGGTGCAGACTTTTATTATATTGTTTAAATTTAAAAATGTGTAGGGTTTGAATATCTCATTTCTTATAATAACATTCATATTTAATAAATATTATATATAGTTTAGGCCAATTACCGAGATGATTGGTAACCAGATGAATTTTTCAACTGAAACACAGAAACACAACTCTGTTCACTTCAAATTAATATTCATATTCAAAACTACAAATTTTAATATTCAATAAAATTCACAACGATTTATTTGTATATTTGACGAAGTGCTATGTAAAAAATTTAGAACCATTACAAAAAATCTCTCATTAACAACTAAGTAACAGAAAATCAGTAAACTGGATTGAATTTGGATTGTTAGGCAGCTGCACTCGACAATTAGTCAAGGGTCTTTTTTTCTGCACCTCCAAAATTTCTTCTACACCTCCAAACCTTCTTAAAATTTCTATAAAATCCTTTGACCATTTAACAAACTCTGCAAACACCACACCCCCAAAATTATGTAAACTTCCGGAAGTCAAAATATATGATTTCCGGAAGTCAAAATATATCATCGGAACGGAAGTCAAAATATATCATCGGAAGTCGACTTCCGAAAGTCAAAAATCATCACCGGAAGTCGACTTCCGAAAATAAAAAACCATCACCGGAAGTCAATTTCCGAAAATTATCACCGAAAGTCGACTTCCAAAAGTCAAAAATCATCACCGGAAGTCGACTTCCGAAAATCAAAAAAACATTACGGAAGTCAACTTCCATATATAAAAAAAATTATATATTTTATTTTATTTTATTTTTTAAAATACGTATACAAAATTATAAAATTTTTAAAGTTTTAAAAAAATACTTTAAAAAATAAAAAATAATAATAAAGAAAAATACTAAAAAATAAAATAGAAAAATAAAATTAAAAAATAATTTAAATTCAAATAATAAAACTTTAAATAATTAAAATATATATATATATATATATATATATATATATATTATAAAAGTTTTATTATTTTAATTTAAATTATTTTTTAATTTTATTTTTACTTTTACTTTTACTTATTTTATTGATATTATTATAATTATTTTATTTTTATTTTTCATGTATATTATTTTATATTTTATTTTTATTTTTTAATTTTGTTTAAAATATAAATATTTAATTTTAATCAACTTTTACTTTTTTAATTATATATATTTTTATATTTTTAAATTTAAATTTATTTTTGTATAATTTATTAAAAATGTAATAAAAATACAAAAGAATTAAAAAATGATATTTAAAATAACATATATAAATAATCAAATTTAAAATAAAAAAAATACGAATATTCTTAAAAATCAAATTCCATTGATATGTAATTTATTTTTAATTTGATTATTTATATATTATTTATATATGTTATTTCAAATATAATTTTTTAAATTTTTTTATATTTTTATTAAATTTTTAATAAATTATATAAAAATAAATTTAAATTTAAAAATATTTAAAAATATATAATTGACAAAATTTTAAAAATTTAATTAAAATTAAATATTTAAATTTTAAGCAAAATTAAAAAATTCAAATAAGATATAAAGTAATATACATTAAATATATAAATAAAATAAATATAATAATATCAACAAAATAAATAAAACTAAAAAAAAGTGTAAATTAAAATAATAAAACTTTAACTAAAAGCAGAAAAAAAAAGAAATATATATATATATATATATATATATATATATATATATATATATATATATATATATA
>Ga0214543_1012156_pt1 | contig 11632 bp, 8 predicted proteins | sample CNSS2metaG_FD_160094 | JGI IMG/M metagenome (GOLD analysis project Ga0214543, IMG submission 160094) | Root nodule microbial communities from cowpea collected in UCLA plant growth center, Los Angeles, California, USA - CNSS2 | ecosystem: Host-associated > Plants > Roots > Nodule | place: USA...
AGTATTTGATATCAAAGAAACAACCATACTCCTAATATTGAATATTTGATAATATTATATTTCCTTTACCGTAATTTTTATTATTTTATAAAAATTAGTTAAAATTAATATTAAAGTAGTAAGTAAATGGGTACGGGTATGGGTACGAGATTATACCCGTTATCCGGTGGGGATGGGGATTGGACAAAAGTTTGATACCCGTTGGGTTTGGGTATGGGGATGGGGATGAATTTTTTTTACGGGGATGGGTACGGGATAGTGAAATCCGTCCCCGCCCCGCCCCGTTGTCATCCTCACCATATCTCTGTTTCCATATAAATTATTAAAATATTCATAATTAATTAAGTAATCATATATATATATATATATATATATATACTTTCTATTTTTTATTTCTTCTAATTATTTGATTTGTCATGAAACTCATTCGCATCTCCAATAAATTTTTCATCTTATTATAACCTTTATATAATTTTTTTAAAATGATGTATATCAATTAAACATTTTTTATGTTTCACATTTGAATATTTCTATTACTTTTTAATATTTTTATTTATTATATATTTTTCCTTTCACATGAAAATGTTTAATACTCTCAATTTAAGTGTTTAATAACATAAATCATTCATAAAAAAATATTATTTACTTATTATTATTTATTTTTGTTTCATTTGAAGAATTCTTTTGTTTTTAAAACAATTTTCTTTATTTCTCAATCATTGAGTATATATTTTGATATTTGAACATTTTTCTTAGATTTCTAAGGTATTTTTCATCTTATCATATCCTTAATTATATATTTATTTTTCTTTGTGCGATTTCTTTCAATAGTCTCTCAAATTATTTCTAAGACATACATTTGTTAATTTTTTAATATTTTTATTTATTGTTTATTTTCATCTTGTAGAATACTATTTCGATATATTTTATCTAATTATTTTTCATTTTTCAACTTATTATCAATCATACTGTAATTTTTTCACTATGATTGTATAAATAACTTTTATTTACTACAATATAAAATTTAATGTAATTGCCATAAATTTTTTTATCACCATCCAACATATATTGGAGTTCAAAAGATACAATATTTATGTCAAAAATTTTATTATTATGTTTATTATTTATTTTTTGCGTCATTTTGATCAAGTGATGTATTATAACTTGTATTAGTGTATGAAAAAGAGATTCATTAGAATTTAAAAAATTGAAGTAAACAAACATTTAAAATATATGTTAATTTGAATATTTGCTTTCCTTTTATATATATTTTTTAAATATTTTTAAATTTTATCAACTAGGTTTCGTTAATGTTTGCAAATTTAATAAATGTTTTGGTTCTTATGAAATTTTATTTGGTATTCTAATATAAGATGTAAACAATTATAATTTATTTCAAAGTATTTGATATCGAAGAAAAAATCATCCTCCTAATATTTAATATTTGATAATATTATATTTCCTTTACCGTAATTTTTTTTTATTTTATAAAAATTAATTAAAATTATATTGGAGTAGTAAGAAAACGAGTATGAGATTATACCCATTATTCAGTAGGGATGGGGATAAGATAAAAATTTGATACTTGTTGGATTGGGTATGGAAATAAAGATGAATTTTTTCTACAGGAATGGGTATGAAGATGAATTATTTCTACGAGGATGGATATGAAATAACAAAACCCATCTTCGTCCCACTCCGTTGCCATCCTTACCTCCTATTCATATATTTTTGTAAGAAAATTATTGGAGGAAATAAATATTCACTTTCTTTATCATTGTCTACATAAGTACGTGACAATAAAAGTAAAACAAGATTTATATAATTATTAACAGAAAAAACATTTTCTTCAACCTAATCACCGTAAGTTTTCTATTGATTCTATTTTTATTCAAAAATAACTAATACGGTAATGTAAGACTCTTTTAACATGTCATATATTGTAAGTTTATAAATTTTTTCAATAATTATTGAGACTGACAGTATTAATTTTGGCTTATGTGATATTTCTCACAATTGTAATGCATCACCAAAATCATCAAATTAATGCTAATTTCACGATTTGCGATGTTTCACCAATGTGTAACCAAGTTGATCCAATTAGTGTGATTAAATAACAGAAGGACGATTTTTTTTTTTTTAACTTTAAGGATATGAAATATTTAAAACATAAATGAAACCTAAATTACAGATAAAGGATCAAAATTCTATTTTATTCCAAAACATCCCTGTTAAACCCATCTTACATTCCAGTGATGTATTTTCCAAAACGAGAAAAAAGGTTTAAATGTTTAGATTCCAAAATGTATAGCCATCCATTTGAACAAGTTGGGTAAAAAAGTGGATATTTACATATATCCTATTGTTTCATATACGGACAAACAAATTCCGTCACATTTGAAAGCAACTCAGAGCTAGCACTCACTATAATGTTGAATAACACTGGCCCCATTCCAGTCTCGTTTTACAAGTACAAATATTTACATTTTTTATAACCATTTTACTTCTCCAGTAAATTGTTATATTAGACCTAGTGCTTGAACAAAGGAAAATGCCACAAAATGCGTTAAGCGGTGTAGGGGGTGACCCATGTGACATGCTGCATCGGCAATGAGTTCGTGTTGTTAAGGGAAACTATTTGAATATAAGGGTACCCAAAACATTCAAAAGGAGTTTGAGGACGAGGGACAATGAATGGGACAACGGACATAATTGTTATGCGTAAAGGAGCACATGCACTGTCAAAGAATCATGTGCTAGCTCAACGTCACTTGTCACTGATTTTAAGAATTTTAAGAATAAGTCACGTTTGTGTTAGTTACTCTTGATTACAAACAAAGTAATCATTTCACAGATAATAAACCCCCAAATAAATGGTAATTTCCACTTTCAACCCCTTCTCAACAAGTAAAAAGACTAAATAAAACATTAGAAACATTGCATCCTACTTTTAACTGGGCAAAGTTGGTCTAGAATTGGAGTTTCCATTACTTTTACATGACGGGGCCTATCACATTGAGCTAGTTACCATGTGAATGCAAAGGAGATTTAATAACCAAAAGACTGTATACAGCAACATGCATGTGGGGATCAATATTGTGGGTAAAAGAGGGAATGGAAAATTTTCTATGGCACATGCTGATGGTGTGTATAGATAATTTAACCATGACATGGGATCTGAGCTGCAAAATGTTGAAATGCACAACCCAGTTTCAATTTCACAAATGCAAATCAGGCTATTAATTTGAATAAACAACTGAATGTTCAGACAACAAACCCTTCAAATTGAAGGTTGCAGCTTTCCATCAGCAATCATGAAGTGGATCCAATTTGTACAGGAGAGACTCCTATATCTATACACCATTCATGGCAGAGTCTGCATGGAGTGTATTGCCATCTTCCATGATCTTGCCATTCACTTGAGTTCTCTGCCTCTGAGCAAATCAAAACAACCTTGTTATGTCCAAATCAAAGACAAAGACATTACATTAAAGGAACAAAGGAAAGGACAAGCATATTCAAGTACCCAATCTAGGGGGTCTCCAGAATTCCCATTTAATAGCTTGTGATTCTCTTCTTTGGTCCTGCCATCTTTGTCTTTGATGCTCAACGGTAGCAATGTTGCAGCTGCAATTGACCTGTCTGGTAATTCTGCAGAATAACCAAGTCAGAACAATACCAAATAGCAGCAAAGTAAAAGACAATAGCTATGTAATTATGTACATGAGACAAATGTTTGCTAACCTGGTAATTTCTTGTCAATAAAAAATACCACCAAATTAACAGTGTACCTGCCAGCCAAGGACAAAAAGATAGAACTCATGAGGGACATAGGCCACAGTTTTATTCACGTTATAGAGCAAAATATGCTCTGCTTACCAGGCAACAACTACATCGACCGTGTAATGTTTGCGTGATGCTACTATCAAAAGACTCTGAACCACAGCAAGCAGCCACCCAAGCTGCTTTATTGACCTAGTGGTTGATTAATTTCAACAAATCAGAATGTAAATAAACCTAAAAAAACATGCAACATGAAGGACTGAATAAAATGAGTGTCACCAACACTCTTTCTAGTTTATTAAAATTTATTGAAAATTACAGCGACGTTCAATAAATAAGGTGTGTGACCTACATATTTTGTAATTCCAAACAATAATATAGGGTGTTAAAAACTTTTACAGCATTTCTCGTAATAAATTAGCCAAACAAAAGTTGCTGCAGAAAAATCTTGTGACATACTTAATTCTTCAACAAAAACAAGATGGAAGACATTTATAAGCCAATTTAACCTTCGAGTGCCATATTTCTGATACGTGAGCACAAAAACAAGAGTAAAGATCATGTGCGATGAGAATATCAAATCACCGCATCCATAGACCACACCACGTGGAACTGCACATGATATAATTGAAATAAGTACCAGAAACAAACACAGAAAAATCAAATATAAACAACTTCAATACAATAATGTATACTAACAATTGAGAAAGAGCACTTCAAAGACACTATCTGGATGAGGTAATGTGGCAAGATTAGACCCCTGCACGATAATCAAGTACACTAAAATTATAAGAATTTATGAAAAAGAAATGTATAAAAGATGTTACACATATATACCTCACGGCAGTGGTAGTTTGGACCAGGAAGTTGTGTAGAATAAAAAGTTATTATGCGAAGAACTTGAGAAGCCTGCGGTACACAATATGCAAAGGTTCGATGAAGGGAGAAAACAGGCACATTTATATATACAAAATAGTACTTAACTTATCTGAAACATTTAAATGGCCAAAAATATACTGTGCTAACCATGTAAGAGAAGTAAAGCAAGGCATGATAACATCACATAATAATCAACATTACTCATGAGGCCAGCCTGCATTTATACTGTTGACTCATCCTAAATCATTAATCTATCACACTAAGAACTCATCTACTCAATTAATATTACCAAAAGATTAAAGAATACTTTAACAAATATGAGAAGTGTGATCAAAACTTACAACTAAAAATGCGAAAACCCTGCACCATATGACAACTGTGTAGATCTTTCTGCTCTTGAATATGAAAGGATGAAATGTCCACTGTAAAATCACACATAAAAGAATATATTTGAAACTTCAGACAAAAAAAAATAAATGAATATCAAACTAGTTGAAATGAGAAATTCACAAAAATAAGTCACACTAGCCAAAAAGGAAAATAAGAACTGAAATAGGGAAATGCTATATTATATATGTCAAATCTTGCAGTAGCAGAAAATATCAACCAAATATTTAACAGGAATAAAACCATTAGAATCATGAATAAAATAATCCTTCACCGAAATTGGTACTAAACTTCTTTATACAAAACTTCAAACCAAAATAAGAAAATATATATTTGAATTTATTTTCTTTGTCATACCTTTTATTTTCGAACAAATCATTCTTAAGTCAACAAACAGTACAAAGACCTCGAGAGTAACTTTTCAAGCATCTCAAAGCCACAATGGTAAACAATTTATATAAGAGGCTTAATAATTTAGTCTTCTGACTTCAAGGAAACACCAGGGGGTGGCAGTACTGCATACTTTCACGATCAACGCATATTTACCTTGAGAATTATCATATTATCATATAAAATACATAAATTTCTTACTAAAATATAGAATTGTCCTTAATTCTTAATCAATTATGATGATGCCTTTGGTAGGTAAAATATAAACTATCACAAGAGCCACCAACCAGATATTAAAATGGTGGGCGAAAAAAGTTCATGTGAAACTGAAACAAAGAGAGGGAAAGAGGGATTTATACCAAGACAAAGGATAAAAAGATAAGGGAAAACAACGTTTCACTTATGTAAGCTTTGTCTTGCCCAAGCTCCTGTAACAGCACCAAGATTAAAAGTTACATGGGCATTCCTACCATTCTCTGTACTGGATTTTTCCAAGTAAGAGAGAGAAAGAACATCATGACAATTACAAACCCGAAGAAGGAAGAATCCAACATCTTGTAGAGTAGGGGCAGGCTTGTGTAAATAATGAACTCCTCGGGCAGCCAAACCATGTATATACTGTAGAGGAATAGTTAAATTCAGACATCAGATAATGAAACAAATAGTATGTCAAGAAACCAAGGAAATCAAAGTACTATACTGTAACACTTTATGCATACATAACATAGGCAAGAATAGAAACACACAAACATATGCTTTACAAAATTGGTCCTTTTTATTCTTTCTCATATAACATTGTTTCTCGGTGGTTTTGTGGACAACTACCGGAGTCAATTTTGGTCCCTGACATCACATCCAAAAAATTGAAAAGAATGGAAAGAACCGCTTATTAATTGGCTTTCAATAAAATTGGAATCAATTATGGAAAAGTTAAATTAAATTTAAAGATGCACTCAATATATCTAACCTCAACAACTACTGCAAACTACTAAATTTTTGCAATGATAGAAATGAAACACTGGACCATCTTCCCAGAATCCAGAGTGTCAGGGAGAAATAAGGGTCAGTAAATTTGTTCTTGAGAGGGAACAAATAACTGATCATCTAAAGCAAAATCTTCATGGTCGCAGAATATGATAAACGATGCTTCAAGCAATTACAAATTCCTGAATTCCCTCAATGAAACACTGAACCATCAACTCTGGCATTTTATTATCGCTGACAAATAAGCTTAAGTGATTAACCAAGTGATTGTGTTATGTATCTCGTTGATACATTCCTAACCTCAACAACTACTTCAAACTACTAAATGTTTCCAACGATGGAAATGAAACAGTTGACTATCTTCCCAGAATCCAGAGTGTCTCAGAGAACCGAGGGTAAATAAATTTGTTCTTGAGAGTGAACAAATAACTGATCATCTAAAGCAAAATCCTCATAGTTGCAAAATATAACAAAAGATGCTTCAAGCAATTGCAAGTTCCTGAATTCCCTCAATAAAACACTGAGCCATCAAATCTGGCACTTTATTATCGCTGACAAAATAAGCTTCAGTGATTAAACCAAGCGATAGTATTATATACTTCATCCATTCATTCATTCTTAACCAGAAACAAATAGAAAAAAAAAAGAAAAAAAAAAAAAAAAAAGCAAGCAATTGTACCACTAATCATGCCGACAGACAACATGAACAACTGAACTCCATGTAGCATGAAAGTAGAGTTCAAATCAAACAAACGTAAAACACTTGCAAATATTGTTTTAATATCCTCATCAAAGGAAAAGAAAAGAAACCTTCTACACAAAAGGGAAACCACAACATGAGCAACTACACTCAATCACTGCTTAAGGTTGATCATCATAGAAAAAAAAAACCTGAAAAACAAGACCAGCGAGAAGGTACTTCCAATTCTCAGCGAGGAGGTTGATCTCCGTAGTTGTCTCCGCACAAATTCTCTTCCATAGCTACACAAACGCACACCAAATACCTATTAAACATTAACACAAGAACACAAATAAGGAAAAAACAATATCAACAGGGGGAAGAAATAAGCAACCTTAGAAGCCTCGCGACCAATGTAAAACGACATGTTATTGTCCTTGATGTTGTCGTTGATGGGTTATGCGCGCAAAGAGCACTTCCATATTACTTCATAACCACACTGATGATACAGTCAACATTGATTGGCCAATATGAACGAAACCCACATAGAATTAATTCCCTTTAAAACTTTCTCACCATGTAAAACCGAAACTTTGGCCAAAAGCGAAGACACCCAGAAAAACAGGCGCAACTGGGTACCCGAATCCGAATCGGGAAGGGAAAAAAGATCGGGGTTGATCACAAACAGAACCGTACCCCAGAGAAGAGGAATGATCAGAAGACGAACACAAGAACCCAAAAAAGGCTTTGTTGGCAGAATCAATAGGGAAATGGAAACGGAGGCGCAATGGTCAAAAGGGGTTTTTCCTTTCCTCTATGATTCTTCTTTTCTTTCTCGCAGTGTTTTTCTGACTGCTATGCACGCGAGATGAACACGGCGAGACAGTTGAGAAGAGAGTAGAAAATTATAAGAATAACAATAAATACCAAATCGGTCATGTGCTAACTGATACGTACCTATTAAAATTTTCGTATAAACGATTTCAGTATTAACTTTAAAGATAAATTTTTATTTATGTATGAAATGTTTTTAAAAGATTTATACCTAAACAGATGAATTTTTTTTCTAAAATATATGAAAATCTTAATTAGCCACTACCACTCAGAAATTCATCTTTCAAATGTCAAATTAATTATCAATTCAAAACTATAAAAAGTGTCCCCATTTATTATATTTCCAATCCATACTACTTTAATATATATATATATATATATATATATATATATATATATATATATATATATAAAATATTCCTGAAACATATAACTATTTTTAAACTTTTAAAATATATATATATATATGCTAAGTATTTGTTATATTATGGTATAATCATAAAATATATCAGCCTATTGGCTTTTTATAATAATAATAATAATTTAAAAATTGTATAAAATATTTATAATCAATTAATAATACAAAATTATTTACATCTAACTATTTTGATTATCATTTTATTAATGTGAAATTGAATTAATAATACAGTAGTTATTTACAATATATTATTTTATTTGGCATATAAGTAAATATCATATTTTAAGAAGATAATTAATTATACTAAAATTTATGATAAAGTATCTTTATTAATTCTATTTTGTTACACATAGAGATGAAAAATAAACTCATTTTATGATATTATCTGAATTCATTCTTGTTTTGACGGGGAATTCTCACATTGATTGGGTATAGATACGAGGAATACGTGACCTTTTCAATTGGATATATGAAGATGTACATACATATTACACATGTGATCTTTAAGTTATTTGGTTTGTTATGAAATTCATTCGCATCTCCAAATATGTTTTTGATCTTATCACAATTTTGTTCAAATGATGTATGTCAATTAAATATTTTGTATGTCTTACATTTGAATATTTATACTACCCATACCAGCCTTCTTATTGTTTTAATATTAATTAATTAATTTTTACAAAATAATAAAAAATTATGGCAAAGGAAACATAATATTAACAAATATTCATTATTAAGGGGAGGGTTATTTCTCCAATATCAAATATTTATAAAGAAATTATGTTTTAATTGTATATATTTTAAATTAGAAAATCAAATAAAATTTCATGAGAACCAAAATTTATGTTAAATTTGCAAACATTAATGAATTGTAGTTGATAAAATTTAATTTAAAAAAAAAATAAAAAAGGAAAACAAATATTCAGATTAAAATATATGTTAAATATATGTTTAGTTCAATTTAATTTTTTAAATTCTAATGAATATCTTTTTTATATACTAATAAAAGTTCTAATAAATAACTTTACTGCAAAGAACAAATATTAAACTAATAATAATAAAATTTTAACACATATATTGTATCTTTTGAACTTCAATATATGTTGGGAGATGGTAAAAAGAAATTCATGACTATTACATTAAAATTTTATATTATAGTAAATAAAATTTATTTAATTAATTATAGTGACAAAATCAAAGTATGAAAATGAGTTAAAAAATAAAAGATAATTATATAAAATATATCAAAATAGTATTTTACATTATGAAAATAAAAAACAAATAAGAATATTAAAAAATTATCAAATGTGTGTCTTGGAAACAATTTGAGAGACCATTAATTGAAATCACACAAAGAAAAACAACTATATAATCAAGGGTATGATAAAATGAAAAATCCTTTAAAGATCTAAGAAAACCTTCTACATATCAACATAACCAATGATTTAGAAATAACAAAAATTGTTTTAACAAAACAAAATAGTTATTCAAATGAAATAATAATAATAATAGAGTAAAAAAGATAATTTTTGTAGATTACGTAGTAAGTTAAAAGTTTATGCTATTGAACACTTAAATTGAGAGTGTTAAACATTCTCATGTGAAAAGAAACTATACAATAAATAAAAATATTCAAATAAATAGAAATATTCAAATGTGAGACATAAAAAATATTTAATTGACATACATCATTGAAACATAATGGCATAAAAGTTATGATAAAATGAAAAATATATTGGATATGCAAATGAATTTTATGGCAAACCAAATAATAAGAAGAAATAAAAAATAAGAAGTGTGTATTAATAAATAAATATATATATATATATATATATATATATAATTTTACTTAATTGACTATAAATATTTTAATAATTTAAACGGGGATGAATATTTTGATGGATGTGGGGACGGGGACGAGACAAATATGTACATCCTCATATCCATACCCAGTCAATATTGGGATTCACTGTCAAAACAGGTATGGGTTCGGGCAATACCCATGGGGGCGGGTTTATTTGTCATCCCTACTTGGGTCACAAGCTATTATAATTATTTCGTAAAATCAATTAACTGCACTATATTTGATATCGATTCTATTTATTATATTTAAAATAAAAATTATTATACATCATTTAGATTTCCTACTTACTACTTCATTACTTTACTAACAACATTGACAACAATATAATGTAATTTTCATGATATTTCATTACATAATATTTTACTACTTAATATACAAAATAAAAAAAAATAAATGATTGTTATCTCAATTTTTAACTTAAAATAATTACATAATTACATTTTCATTTTCACTTATCTCAATTTAATTATTTTATAAATTAAAGTAATTATTTTACCATTTTATTCTTTTAATAACTACTTTTAAAATTTAAATGATTATTTATAATAAAAATTTATAAATAATTTACTTTTATTATCATTTTATGCTTTAATGAATTTTTGTTAGAATAAAAAAAAACCCGTAAACACAGTGTGTTAAGCGCATAAAATTAGTTAGTGGAAACATGCACACATATGATCATCTGTACCCATCTATACAATGATAATAAAAAATAAAATTATTATTTTATTATCATAATTAAGGATGTCAACGGGGCGGGTAGGGTACGGGTAATAGTTCTCACATACCTTACCCGGTTGGATAAATATCCACCACTACCCGTACTCATATTTGCTGGATATCCGTTATATAGGTATTCGCCTTTTTTTTTTCATATTCGCAAATATTCACAGGTACCCGCGGGTATTTACAAAATTATTTAAAAAAAATATTTAATCATAAATTCAAATAAAATAAAATAGACCACTGTCATAAATTTTAAATAAAGTTCAAATAAACTCAAGTTCGTACAAGTCCAAATAATTATAAAAATAAATATAAAATGACATTCAACAGAATGAAAATTTTTTAATTAGTGCTTTGATCAATCTCTTCAATTGATTCCTGAACAATAAACAAAATAAACAAATAATAAACCTCAATTGCCACATGTCAAGTATTCTTATTTTGATTCCATCATTTGACAACAAGCATACCATACACGTTATTGTCTATATAGGGTTTGATGTATATGCCCAATTTCAAAGAAAAGAAAGAGAAGAACGTCAAGGAGTGTACCTGGAAGAAGACAATGTAGCAATACTTGAAGTTGGAAGAGTGAGGACAAAAGACAAGACAAGATGTGCAGCTTAGAAAAAATTAGGTCAAAATGTTTTTTACTAATATATATATATATATATATATATATATATAT